>ERZ827496.67-NODE-67-length-140022-cov-9.990441_pt1 | contig 140022 bp, 103 predicted proteins | sample MGYA00519769_ERZ827496 | MGnify/ENA primary metagenome ERZ827496 (study PRJEB31778, sample SAMEA3449327) | human gut metagenome | biome: human gut; feature: human-associated habitat; material: faeces | place: United Kingdom | collected 2010/2012 ...
AAACCGCCGGCAGCGTAGGGGCGACATTCATGTCGCCCGCGTGCGTGCGTTGTTGCATTGCGTGTGCGCCGTTGTGTCTCGTCGGTGTTTGCCTCTCCGCTCCTGTACCGGGCGTCATAAATGGCGCCCCTACCGGGTATGTCGCCGTGCGATCGTGATGTCCTGCCGTTTTTTCATCCGTATGTGTGGAAACCGCCGGGTATGCCGCCGTGCGGTCGTGGTGCCCCGCCGTTTTTTTCATCCGTGCGTGTGGGAACTGCCGGCAGCGTAGGGGCGACATTCATGTCGCCCGCGTGGGTGCGTTGTTGTGGTTTGGCGGTATGCGTCTCGCTGTTCCGGCGACGGGCGTCATAAATGGCGCCCCTACCGGGTATGCTACCGTGCGGTTGTGATGACCCGTTGTTTTTTCATCCGTGCATGTGGGAACCGCCGTCAGCGTAGGGGCGACATTCATGTCGCCCGCGTGGGTGCGCCGTTGCGCTGCGTGTGCGCCGTCGTGTCTCGTCGGTGTTTGCCTCTCCGCTTCTGTGCCGGGCGTCATAAATGGCGCCCCTACGTTGAGGCTGTCTTGTGTTCGAGGCAAAGCGGGACGTTTTTCCATAGCGGGAGTGCGGACGCCCGCCACAGGTGGCGTTCTTACTTGTGTGGCGGTACGAAAAACGGGACGGTTCCCGGCATGGTTTGTGGCCGTAGGAACCGCCCCGTGTGGGTGTGGACAAGGGTGGTGTCAGTCGATGCGTTTCACGTAGTAGGTGATGGTGGGGAAGTGGTCGCTGAACCCGTTTTGGAACGTGGTGCCGTCGAAAGTGCGGAGGGGGTAGCCCTTGCGCTTGCCGGCGGGCGTGGTCATGAAAGGACGGTTGAATACTTCCGTCTTCCAGTAGCGGAGCTGCGTGTAGTCCTTGGTGTCGCGCGTAAGGAAGTTGTCGGAAATAATCTGTTGGTCATAGAGGCACCACTTGTCCTGGTAGCAGAGCGAGCCGACGCCTTTGGCGAAGAGGGGCCAGGTGGCGTTGAAGTATCCGCCCTGAGGCGTGGTCTTCTGGCTGCGTGCGGCCTCGAAGACTACGGCGCAGCTGTTGTCCGAAGGGTCGTCGTTGAAGTCGCCCATGGCGATGACCTTGGCGGACGGGTCGGCCTGGCGGACGGAGTCGGCGATGTGGCGGGCGAGTTGGGCGGCGAAGTCGCGAAGGGGCGACGACTTGGCTCCGCCGTAGCGCGAGGGCCAGTGGCCGACGATGATGCTGACGGGCTCGCCGGCGAGACGGCCGCTGACGAGGAGCTGGTCGCGTGTGCGGTAGTCGGGCTGGTCGGGCTTGACGTAGCGGTAGGAGGCCGTGTCGGTCACGGTGAAGAGCCGGGGGTTGTAGAGCAGGGCCACGTCGATGCCGCGGCGGTCAGGCCCGGAGTGGTGGATATACTTCAATCCCATTGAGGCCATCGGCTCGGTGGCAACGAGGTCGCGGATGACGCGCTCGTTCTCGACCTCAGAGATGCCGATGACGGCGGGACCGCCGGGGCAGTGCTCGCGTGCCAGCTGGGAGATGACGGTGGCGATGTTGTGGAGTTTCTGGCGGTATTTCTGTTCGGTCCATTGGTAGGGACCGGAGGGCAGGAACTCGTCGTCGCCGGGATTGGCAGGGTCGTCCTCCGTGTCAAAAAGGTTTTCGAGGTTATAGAACGCCACAGCGTAGACGCCCACCCGCCCCTGTGCGGCGGCGGGGACAGTCACGCAGCAGAGCAGCAGGCCGAAGAGTAGTTTATGAAGGATGTGCATGGTCTTGTCTCAGTGAGAGCGGGACGCCGCAGGGCGTCCCGCTTGATTGGGTCGGGTTTACTTGTTTCCTTTCACTTCGATGTCTTCTACTTCCCACGTGCCGGCGACACTGCTGGAGCTGGTGTAGACGAAGGCGAACTGCATCCGCTGGCCGTCGAACTGCGAGAGATCGACTGTTCCGGTGACGTCGGAATCCCAGCTGTCGCTGGCGGGATACTTGTCGATGGTGAGCTCTGTCCATGTGCCGCCCTCGGCGCGTCCCCAAACCTTGGCGTTATCAGGCATTGTGCCCTTGAAGAAGTTGCCGACGTGGGTGAAGGAGAGCTGGCAGTTCGTGGCACCGGTGAGGTCGACGACGGGCGAGATGAGCCAGCTTTCGCTCTCGACGCTGCTCCCGGCGAAGGCGCTTGCCTTCATATATCCGTAGTCGCTGTCGTGCGTCCAGACGTAGCTGATGCCCGTGCCGAGGTGTTTGTCTTCGATGGTGAAATCGCCTTGGCTGCTTTCGAAGGTTTCAGAGAAGATGGTGGTCAGGTCGTCGGAGGGGGTGTCGCCTCCCGTGCCGTCGACGGGCTTGCCGTCGAAGCCATAGACGTCGTCGATGGTGCGGATGGTGAGCTGCCAGGTGCCGTTGTAGCGGCCGAGGATGCCCATGACCTTACCGTAGCCCACGGGGAGGGTTTCGGTGCGGAAGTTGCTGTAACCGCTGGTGCGGACGAGGAGCTGGTTGCCGTAGCGGTCGGAAAGGTATTCCTGTCCGTATTCGCCCTGTACGGGGGCGAACTGCGCCTCGCCGCCGTTGAGGAAGTAGACGCTGTCGAGGCGCACAAGGGTGAAGACATTGCCTTGCACGTCGTTGTTGAGCTCGCTCAGGTCAGTGAAGGCCTTGGGCTCGACGCTCTCGGGGTGAGGCCAGCCGTTGCGGTGGGCGTGCTCGTCGAACGTGTCGGAGGGAATGCGGTCGCCATTGGCGTATCCGATTTGGAGCTCGCCGCCGTAGATGGAGGTGTAGAGCCCGTTGAGGTCGAGGTAGATTTCCTGACCGACGTGGTAGGTGTTGAAGAGGTTGTTGGCGTCGACCTGCACGGAGATGCCGCCGGTGCCGTCTTCGATGATGAGCTGCTTGTAGATGTTGCCGCCTTCGTCGTCGCCCGTCACGACGGCGCGCAGGATGAGGTCGTCCTCGATGAGCGTGCCGCTGGGAGCGGAGCCGAAGCGGTTGCGATACTCGGCGATGGTGATGTTGGCCTCGGGGCCGTCATAGGAGGGCGCGGGGAGGTCGGGCATTTCATAGTCGCCCACGCACGAGGTGGCGGAGAGCAGGATGGCAAATGCGGCCAAGAGCTTATGAATGGTTTTCATGCTTGATGATTTTATTTACGTAGTAAGGGTGGTTTTAGAAACGGTAGCTGACGTTCAGGAAGCAGTTGATGCCCTGCATATAGAAGTACTTCGACTTGAAGAGGTAGGGACGGTCGGGGTCGACACGGCCTTGCTCGTAGCCACCAGTGCGGATGTCCTTTTTGTTGAGCAGGTTGTTGACCGAGAGGTTGACGTTGAGCGACGTGCGGTCTTTGAGATAGAAAATCTTGCCCACTGAGAGGTCGACGGTGTAGCCGGGGTCGAACTCTTCCTGCGACGACAGCTCGGCCAGAATGGCGCGGTCTTCTTCGAGGGTCGGCGTAAGGCCTTCATAGGAAGAAGCCTTGTGGCGCGCGGGAGCAGGCTCGACATAGTTGCGGCCGAAGGCGTTGAAGTTGGCGCCGAGGAACCAGTAGTTGATAAAGTAACGGACGCCGAAGGTGCCGGCCATCTGCGGCACGCCACCGACACGGAGGTTCTTCATGTAGATGACTTCGGTCTGGTCGGCGATGGAGCCGTTCTCGGAGTTGCTCGTGCCGATGGGGTTGTTGCTGTAATAGTATTCGGCGACGGTTCCGGCCAGGTCGAAGCTCCAATGGTCGTCGAGCTTGTAGGTGGCACCAATCTCGATGCCGTGGTGTACGCGGCTGACGCCCCGGAGCACGTGGTTGATGAACGTTCCCAACTGGTTGTCGTAGTAGCTCGAACGCTCCATCTGGTCGTAGAAGTTCGTCTGGAAGACCGAGATGCGCCCTGTGAGCTTACTGGTCGAGAAGATGTAGCTCAGGTCGGCCGAGAATACGCGCCCGCTTTCGAGGGGAGTAGTCCGGTCGCTGATGCGCGGCGAGATGTAGGCGTCGTAGGGGATGGGTGCCTCGCTGCCGTAGCTCAGGTTGGCGCGGAGCAGGTGACGGCCGTTGAACTTGTAGGTGGCGCCGCCTTTGAAAGCGAGGTCGGTGAACGTGTGGTGGCGGCCGGCGCCGTAGGAGTTGTCGGGGTATTGTCCGTTGCGCATGTTGCCGTCACGCCAGAAGTCGGTGTACGTCAGCTTGACGCCATAGTAAGCGTCCCAGTGGCGGGTGTTGTAATTGTTGACCAGCCAGGCGTTCAGCGAGTTGATGCGGAGCTTGAAGTCGTAGCCGAAGATTCCACCCTCGTAGACCTTGCGGTTCGGGCGGTTGAGGTCGCTTTGAATCTTGTTGAGGTCGGAGGGGAAGTCACGCTCGGCGAATTTGTCGATGTCGAGCACGTAGTCAGCGCCGAGGAGGTCTTCGACCGTCTTGAACTGGTGCGACGTCGTGGTGCGGGCCCCGATGCCGGCGGTGAGGCGCATGTGTTTCGAGAGACGGGCGTCGACGGTCGAGTTGAACGTGGTCTCGAAAAGGTCGCTGCGCCGCTCTTCCACCATGTAGACGGCGGCTCCGTCGCCGGTGAGTTTGTTCACGAGGTTGGCCTCATAGAGGGCGTCCCAGTCGATCTGTGTGAACTTGGGGTCGCCTGAGAGCCAGCGGTCGGTGTATTCGTCGGCAATGACGGAGTTGTCGTTGAAATAAGAAGGCAGGTAGCGGTAGTAGTCGGGGCGCGGGTCGGCACCGTTGTACCAGTTGAGCGCCGTACCGCCGTAGCGGCCGTAGTGGACGCCGAGCCCGGCCGTGAAAGTCACTTCGGGCTTGATTTTCCACTCGTAGCTGAGAATACCGGTCGGGTCATACGCGGTCACCACGCGGGCATTGCGTTTTTTCCCGTTCTGGTAACCCCAGTTCGGGTTGTAGAGGTTGTTGCCCGTGAGGTCATAGACTTCCTGCATCGAGCTGCCTTGCTGTCCGCGCTGGACGGGTGAGCCGAAAGTGGTGAACGACAAGCGGTGTTTGCCGCTGTCCCATTGTTTTTCGAGGAGCATGGCGTAGGAAACGTTGCGGTAGAACGTGCCGTCGATGTTGCCCTCGTTGGAATAGCGGCCGCCGACCAAGGCGGTGAAGGCCCAGCCGCGGTCCGAAAGGCCGGTGGAGTATGACACCATGCCGCGCAGGTAGTAGTTGCGGTTGGTATATGAAAGGGTGGCCTTTCCGCCGCGGGCGAAGTCGCCTGCCCGCATGAGGATGTTCTCCGAGCCGCCGAGCGAGCCGAAGGTGTACGTGCCGGGATCGTTGTTCACCGTCTCGTCGCCGTTGCGGGTGAGGTCGTTGATTGCGCCTATCGACGAGTAATTGAAGACGCCACGGAACTGGTCGTTGAACGCCACACCGTTGATGTACTTCTGCTCGTAGATATTGTCATAGCCGCGGACGCGGAAACGGGCGGGCGAGAGCTGGTAGGAGACGCGGTTGAGGAAGACGTCGTGGGAGACGAGCACGGTCGTGTTGACGTCCTGCCCGCCCTGGTCGTCGCTCTCGTCGTCACCGAGAGCTTCGAGGTCCATGACGCCCACCATCGAGAGGTCGGCCTGGACGACGGAGTCGGCCTTTTGCCGCAGCACGTCGTCGTTGGTCTGCGCCCACGAGACGACCGGGAAGAGGAAGGCTCCGATGAGGATAAGTCGATAGTTCATGTAAAGTAGTTTTAACTTTTTCGGAAGCTGTGAGGATAATAAGAGCAGCCGCGCCACCTCTGGGCAGGGCTGCTCTTATATGTTTCATCGGGGATTATTTCGTTCCCACCAGTTTGATGTTGTCGATGCGGTAGCCGGCAGTGTTCGTGGCTTTTTCGGAGATGAAAGTCAACGAAGTGACGCCTGCCGTCAAGCCTGTGATCGTCACGGTCTGGTATTGGTTCGTCGTGGTGATGGCCGCGCTCGGCACTGTGATTTCCGTGTCGCCCCACATCAGGCGGATGACGCTTTGCTCGCCCGAAGCGTTGGCTGCGATGTCGTAAGTGAGCGTCAGGTCAGTGCAGCCAGTTGTGTTGAAACCTTCAATCTTCATCTGGCTTTCTTTTTCTGCCGGCAGCCACGCGTGGGGATCCATCGTGCTGGTCTGGCGGATTGAAACGTTGCTATAACTGAAACCACCGCCGATTTGCTGCGGGTCGGTGAACGTCAGGCCGCTTGTGCTGGTCCAAAGGTCGGTCTCGTCGAGCGAGGGCCAGTAGCCGTTGTCTTTCTTGGCCACTTCGTCGCCGAAGGTCTCCTCGAAGATGGTTGTCTCGGTGCCCGGCTGTGGGTCGGGGTCGGGATCGGTAGTTCCGCCGTTGAAGTCGACGTCGATGTCGCCGCCCGTGACGGTGGTCCAAGGATTAATGGTGGCTGAGCCGAACTGTACGTAGATGCTGCCGCCGCTGTTGCCGAGGCGGACGGGGATGGAATATGACGTTCCGGCTTCGAGCGCGCTGACGGTCAATGCTTTCTCTACGGTTTGTCCGTCGAGGGTGAAGCGGAGTGTGATGCTTGAAGCGTCAGTCGCCGGCAGGAGGATGGCCGTGGCTTGTGTGCCGTTTTCGTTCGTGTTGAACGTGACGGTGCCCGTGCTGCTTGTTGTGGCCGTAAGGGTTCCGTCGCTCAGGTCGAAGGTGCCTTGTGTGAGCACGTTGGCTGCTTGTACGCTCAGTCCGGCTGTGGTGGGGATGGTGGCGTCGGCCGTGATGTTGAGCACGACCTGTGCGAGTTGATGGTCGAAGCCGAGGTTCACCGTGCCGCTCGTGATGTTCTGCGCATTGTCGGCGTAGAGCAGGTCGAGGGCCGCCGGGCTGGTCTGGTCGGTGACGTTGACGGCCACGGTCGTTCCGCTCACGGTCTGATAGGGGTAGTAGGCCACGAAGTCTTGTGCTGCACCGCTTTCGGGGAAGGCGAGGGCGTCGTCGGCCGTAGCGGCGGTCAGGTTGCCTTGGGCGTCAGCGATGTATTGTCGGTTGCTGGCCGTGGCTGAGGCCAGTCCTGCGCCGTGGTTGGTCATGAAGATACCTACGCGGTCGCCGTTGTCCCAGTTCGTTCCTGCGGCGCGATGGGCGGTTCCGCCGATGTAAGACGTGAACTTGATGTCGCGTGAGTCGTCACGCCATTCGCTGTTGTCATCGAGGCTGGTGCAGGCGGTCATCGCAAATACGGGAAGAACGCCGAGCCACATGATCTTTTTCAGTGTCATACTCTCTTTGTTTTATAAGGGTTGATGATTTTCCTGTTGTTTATTGCCAGCGGCTCAGGTCGAGTGTCTGTTTGACTGAGGCGTCGAGGGTCGGGAAGAAAGTGAAGCCTGTGAGTGCTTCGAGGTCGCTGACGGACATGGCGCAGTCCATGTAGCCCTGCGGGTTGTCGTAGCGGCGCTGGTCGAGTTTGAAGGCGATGGTGTAGAACTGGCCTCCGATGCGGCGGGCAAGGGCCTTGAAGTAGTATTTAGGCACAGCTACGTTCCGGCCGTCGTTGTCGCGGACGTAGGTTATCTGCTGGTCGGTCGGGGTGGTGGGCATGGCTCCCGTGACAACGAAGAGGGTGTCCGTTCCGCTGCTCCATCCGCGCACGCGGTCCTCCAGGTTGGCCCAGATGCTTTGGTTGAGGCCCTGTCCCAGCTGTGGCGTCATGTTGGTGTAGTAGAATGTCGTGGCGTTGTCGGCGTTTGTGCGCACGCGGTCGGCACTGGGGATCTGGTGTCCGCGGTCGTATCCGTTGAAGCCCCGTCTCAGGTTGGCTTGCAGTTCTTGTGAGAGGCTCGGGTCGAACTGCCAGTCGTCGGTGCGGCTGCCGTCGCCGTTTGTGTAGTAGCCGCAGAGGGGATAGGCCACCCAATAGGCTATTTTCAGGTCGGAGTCGTAGAGCATGGCGTAGTTGCGGACCGAAGGGTCAGAGGCCATCATGTGTACGATGTAGTGGAGGTTGTCCTGTTCGAGCTGCGCGTTGGTGATGAGGGGCGTCTCGGTGCGTTTGAAGTAGGTGGCTTCGCCTGTGGCGGCGCCGCTGCCTCCCGTGACGTTGAGGTTGAAGGTGTAGTCCTTGCCGCCCTCGAGCTGGGTCAGGGAGGGGGCGACGGTCTGTACTTTGTCGCCGAGGCGGAGGGTTACTTTGAGCCCTTCGGCGTATGTGCCGGGGATGAGCAGGGCTGTGGCTGTGGCTGAGGTCGTGCTTTCCGTCGTGACGAGCATGGCGACGTCGGCCGTGGCTGTCGGTGTGGAGAATGTGCCCGTCGTGAGGTCGAAGTCGGCTTGCGTGGCCACGTCTTCAAGGGTGGCTGTGAGGCCGTTGAGCACCGTGCCGTCGGTGGCGGTCAGCCGGAGCGTCAGGGTGGCCAGCTCGTGGTCGAAGTCAAGGCGGGCCGTGCGGTTCGTGAGGCTCAGCCCGCGGAGGTTGTCGGCGCGCATGAGGTCGATCTTGGCGGGCTCGCTCTGGTCGGACACGTTGACTTTGTAGGTCGTGCCGCTCAGGGTGGCGTCGTAGGGGTAGTAGGCCACGAAGTCGACCGCCGAGCCGTCTGAGGGGAAATAGAGCGGTGAGGCCGAAGAGAAGTTGCCGTCGCCCGAGGGGGTCTCGTAGCGCACGGCGGCGTCGGTGCCGACGGTTTCACCGCTGGCGGCCATGAAAACGCCGATGGCGTCGCCGGCCTCCCACGTGGTGCCTGTGGCGCGGTGAGGAGTGGCGGTGGTGAATGTCACGGCGCGGTCGGCGTCCATGAGCGACTGTATTTCATTGGTGCAGCTGCTGAGCGCGGCGGCCAGCAGGGTGCTGAAACAAAGTGTGCTGATTGAGAAATTCATATTCTTTATTAAATGTGTACTCTTTGGCGTTCGTGGCGCGTTTGTTCCTGCTGCAAAGTTAATATGCTTTGTTTGTTCGGTGTCTGACTATGTGCGCTTTTTTCGTCCGCATGCCCGGGGGTGATGCTATGGCGGGGTGTGATTTTGTAAGCCTGTTCCGGTGTTTCGGACGGTTTTGGCGCATTGTGCCGGACGGTCTGGCAGGATTAGAACGCTTTTGTGTGAATTTTGATATCTTTTACGTAAATTGCTAAAAAACAGTTACGTGTTTCCGGCGCTTCTTTCGCATGCACTCAGAAGGCTGCTGACGGCTCTTGCGGCGCGTCTGTTTTTCCGGTCCGGTGGGTTGGTCCTTCCTTTCGGCCGCCGCGTGGCGATGCCCGCAGGGACGCCATTCATGGCGTCCGGTGCCAGGACGTCACAAAGCGGCCGCCGCATTCCACATGGCGCAGGCGGTAGAACACAGTCTGTCACCCGGGCGGGTGTGGCGGCTTCCGGTCGTTGCCGAAAATGTCCTTGCGGTTTCAGCTTGCCTTTCCGGCGGAAGCGGTCGGCCGTTTGGCCTTTTCTGTCGCAGCGACAGGATTTTCTGTCAGCCGTCTCGCAAATCCTGCCTGCCGGCCTTCCGGGTCGGGCGGCTGGCTCGTGCCGGCGGTTGGGGCGTGCGGCTGTCCAGCGTGGGTCAGGCAGCTTCCGGCTGGCCCGTGCGGCGGCGTTAGATGTCTTCGGCTTTCAGTAGTCCGTGCATCACGGCATAGATGGTCAGGGCCGAGACGTTCTTGATGCCGAGCTTCTCGGTCAGGTTCTTGCGGTGGGAGATGACGGTGGTTAACCCGACGTTCAGCCGTGCGGCAATCTCCTTGTTCAGCAGGCCTGAGGCGATGAGCGTCAGCACCTCGCGTTCGCGGGGTGTCAGCGGATGTGCTTCGCCGGTGGCCGGGCGCACGTCGGCGGCGTGTGCCTTGTGCGGGCCGTGCCCTGTCTGCTCGAGGCAGAGCAGGTCGCGCACAAGCTGCGGCTCGGGCTGGCATACGTTGAGCGTGTGCAGTTCGGCGGGGAGCTGTCCCGTGTCTTTGCCATGTACGAGGACGATGGTCTTGTGGGGCTCGGCGCGGAAGAAGGCGGCGTCCTCCATGAATGCCGTCACCGCGACGAAGTAGTGGGCGAAGCGCCCGGGCCCGTCGGAGGTGAGCGCGGCGGCCGAGGCATAGGTGCGCACCTCGGCGCGGGGCATCATCGTGTGGATGAGGGCTGTCAGTCCCACGGCGGCCAGTGTGTTGTCCGTCACGATGGCTATGCTGGGCATCGCCGGATGGGGCGTCGCGTTTTCCATGCGTCAGGCTTGCTTTTTGTCTTCAAGCCCCTTGCTCATCAGGTCCATGCCCCAGTGGGTCGAGGCGAGCAGGGCCTCGCGCTCGCGCACCTCCTTGGCTTTCTTGGCGTAGACAATCATACGCAGCGACTGGCTGTAAGAGATGTAGTTCCAGACCCAGTTGAACAGGACGATGATTTTGTTGCGTACGCCCAGTATGGAGCGCAGGTGCACCACTAACCACATGATCCACGCGAGGAAGCCCGACATCTTCACCCGGTTGAACTCGGCCACGGCGCGGTTTCGCCCGACGGTGGCCATGGCGCCCAGGTTGCGGTAGCGGAAGGGGCGGAGCTCTTCGCCGTGTTCGAGGCGGCGCAGGTTCTTGGCCAAGAGGGTTCCCTGCTGGATGGCCACTTGTGCCAGCTGCGGGTGGCCGCCCGGATAGGCCGGGTCGTCCGTCATGATGCACTGGTCGCCGATGGCGAAGACGCCTTCGAGGCCTTCGACGCGGTTGTAGGCGTCCACCTTGATGCGGTGGCCGCGTCCGAAGTGGCTCTCGTCCATGTTGCCGATGGGCTGGCCTGTCACGCCGCTGACCCAGATGAATGAGCGTGTCGGGATGGCGCGCCCGTCTTTGAGGATGACGCGATGGTCGGCAAAGTCCGTCACCATCGTGTCGAGCATCACGTTCACGCCCATGGCCCGCAGGTAGCGTTCAACGGCTGCCGACGATTTCTTGCTCATTCCCGAGAGCAGGCGCGGGCCTGCCTCGATGAGGTTGATGTGCATCAGCTCGGTCGGGAGGTCGGGATAGTCTTTCGGCATGACGAAGCGCTTCATCTCGGCGATGGCTCCGGCGATTTCGACGCCGGTGGCGCCGCCTCCGACGATGACCACGTTCAGCAGTTCTTCGCGTTCGGCCTCCGTGGCGCAGGTCAGGGCGCGCTCGAAGTTGTCGAGCAGGGCGTTGCGCAGGCCCATGGCTTCGCTGACTGTTTTCATCGGCATGGCTTCTTCCTCGACGTGCTTGTTGCCAAAGAAGTTAGACGTTGTGCCTGCTGCGAAGACAAGATAGTCATACCTGACCTTGCCGATTGAGGTCTGGATGATTTTGTGCTCGGGGAAGATTGAGCGCACTTCGGCCATCCGGAAGAAGAAGTCGTGGCGTTTCTGGAAAATCTTGCGGAATGGGAAGGAAATCGAGCTCGGCTCGATGCCCGACGAGGCTATCTGATAGATGAGCGGGGGGAACTGGTGATAGTTGTTGCGGTCGACAAGGACGACCTGGAAGCCCGAGTGGCGGAGTTTGTTGCAGAGGCGGAGGCCGCCGAATCCGCCGCCGACGATGACGACGCGCTTTCTGTCGCTGTGTGGGAGGTTGAAGCTCATATAGTTGCTATTTTCAGTTTTTTGTTTGGGGCGTGCCGCTCCGCCTGTCCTGCGTTCAGAGCAGGATGAAGCCAGCTACGGCACAGAGGCCGAGCATGAAGGCGGGATGGAAGCGGAAGTGGCCGACGCCGACCGCCGTGGCGGCGAAGAGGAAGAGGCTCACGCCGAACTGCCAGGGCGACTGGCTTGGCGAGCCGAAGTTTCCGGGGGTCAGCATCAGCACCAGGGCGGCTCCGGTCAGTCCGCAGGCCAGCGGGCGCAGGATGCCGAACACCGCCTGGGCCACGGCGCTCCCCTTGCCGCTACGGACGCGGCGCAGGGCCTGCGGCATGAGCCACAGCGACGGCGCTGCGAGCAGCAGGGTGGCCAGCAGGCTGCATCCCAGGGCGGCCCAGAAGCCGAACAGCGGCTTGCTCACGGCATAGGCGGCGTAGGTGGAGAGGTTGGTGGCCGTGGAGCCCGGGGTGAGCTGGGCGACGGCCGTGAGCTCGGTGAACTCTTCCATCGTCATCCAGCCGTGGCGCACGACGAGTTCGTTCTGCAAGTAGGCCAGCAGGGCGGCGTCGCCTCCGAAAGCGATGAGGGCGACCAGCAAGACGGCGATGAGCAGGAACACGTAGGGCATGGGCGTGGCGGGAGGTTATTGGAGGGGTTTCACATATTTGGCATAAAGGTAGGAGCCGGCTGCCGCGACCGCCACGACGGCGAACGGTGACACGCTGAACAGCCAGACGAGCAGCAGTGTGGTCAGCGGTAGCCACAGTGTGGGCATCGTGATGCCCGAGCGCCGTACCTGGTCCACCAGGGCCAGCGCCACCAAGGCCACGACGGCGGGGCGCAGGCCCACGAGCCAAGCGCTGGGGCGGGCGCCCGACGTGAGCCACATCGCCAGCAGCCACATCACCGCGAAGGCCGGCACTACGAGGCCGGCCACGCCAGCCGCCGCTCCCCGCCAGCCGCCGAGCTGATAGCCAAGGCCTGCGCCGAGGTTGAAGGCGAAGACGCCGGGCATGCACTGCGCTGTGGCGGCTGTGTCGCGGAACACGTCGGGCGCGAGCAGGGCACGACGGCGCACCAGCTCGGTTTCGAGCAGGGACAGGAGCGCATAGCCCGTGCCCGGCAGCGAGAAGCCGGCGCGCAGGAAGAGGATGAACGTGTCGCGGGTCGAGAGTTTCGTCATAATTGCGGGGACGCTGCCTTGTCCTGGCGCGTCCTTGTTCTCTGGTGTGCAAAGTTACGTTTTTCTCATTTACTCCGCCACTTCGCTCGCGGTGATTTTGGATAAAACGGCCATGTCGGTAGAACTTTCCGCCGGAGAGGGGAATTATCCTTCGGCTTTGGCAAGTTTACCTGACAGACTGACACGATACCACCGGGGCTTGGCCATAGACGTGTGGCGCCTCCTCATGACATCCGCGGGCCGCCGCGTCCGTCCGGAAGCCGTCCGTTCCGTCCACGGATGCCGTGCGGAACACGGCGGCCTGCTTGTGCCGCTTTGGCACCGGCCGTCATGAACGCCGCGCCCCTGCGGGCATCGCCGCATGACGGCTGACCGAGAATCCTGTCACTGCGACAGAGATTACGGGACGGCTGGCCGTTCCGGCGGGCGGGCCGGCAAAAAAGCGTGTGACGTTTCCCTGCCCCGCCCGGTGTCCGGATGGCGGTGGCCGGTGGCCGGGCGGGGCGGTGGTGTCAGCCCGTGAAAAGGCTGGCGATGAGGTAGAGGTTCAGGACAGTGACGAGGGAGGCGATGGCGTAGAGCACGACCGTGGTGGTGCGGCTGTTGGCATAACGCCCCATGACGCGGCGCGACGAGGTCAGGCTGACCTGTAAGAACACCGTGACGGGCAGCTGCACGCTCAGGACGGCCTGCGAGACAAGCAGGCCGCGGAAAGCGTCGCCCACGAAAAGGAGGACAACAAAGGCCAGCACCAGCGAAATGAGGACGCCGGCCCGCGAGTGGACGTCGCGGATGTCGTAGGGTTCGTCGTAGAAACCGGCGAAGATGCTGCCTGCGGCCATTCCGCTGGTCACTGTGCTCGACACGCCGGCCAGCAACAGGGCGAGGGCGAACACCGTGTGTGCCGACTCGCCCAGCAGGGGGCGCAGCAGGGTGCCTGCCTCGGAGAGCGATGTGACGGTGGTACCGTGGCTGAAAAAGGTAGTGGCGGCGAGGACAATCATGGCCGAGTTGATGGCCCAGCCGGCCGTCATGGCCAGCAGCGTGTCGAAGAACTCATATTTCAGCGCCCGTCGGATGCCGGCGTCGCCCCGGGTGTGGATGGCACGGCTCTGGATGACCTCGGAGTGGAGGAAGAGGTTATGGGGCATCACGACGGCGCCAAGGACGCTCATGACGATGAGCAGGCTGCCCTCGGGAAGTGATGGGCTCACGGCGCTGTGCACGGCTGTGGCCCAGTCCGTGTCGACGAGCGTCAGTTCGTAGAGAAAGGAGAAACCGATGAGCGAGACGAAGGCGATGATTCCTTTTTCGACCCGCCGGTAGGAGTTTGTGAAGAGCAGTATGCCCGTCACGATCGCAGTGAGCGCCGCGCCGACGACAAGGGGCACGCCGAAGAGCATTTCGAGCGCGATGGCTGCACCCAGGATCTCGGCGAGCGACGTAGAGACTGACGCCGCCATGGCAGTCAGCAGTACGGGCCGCCCGACGCGGCGGGGAAGGTAGCGGGTGGTGGCTTCGGCCAGACAAAGCCCCGTGACGATGCCAAGGTGGGCTACGTTGTGTTGGAGCACGATGAGCATCACTGTCGAGAGAGTGACGACCCACAGCAGGGAATAGCCGAACTCTGAGCCTGCGGCGAAGTTCGATGCCCAGTTTCCGGGATCGATGAAACCGACGGTGACGAGCAGTCCCGGCCCGATGTATCGCAGGATGTCCAGGCCGCCGCGCCCGCCTGCTTCGCGCAGGCGCCAGTGGCGGCGGATGTGGCGGATGTGGTCTTTGAGCGTTTTCATGAACGTTGGGGTTGGGGGGGATGGTGACTGCGGCGGCGCTTCGCGGCACCGTTCCGCGCCGGGCAAAGATAGTTCTTTCCGCGAGGGAAACGACGTTGAAAAAAGTTTTTTCAATCTTAAAAAGCCCGATATACCCTGATGTGGTGATTGTGCACCCCGACAGATTTTGCTAATTTTGCTATTGGTAATTCAAGTGTAACACATTTATATATAGTCACTATGAGAATAAAGAAAATCGTAGGGCGCGAAGTCTTGGACTCGCGCGGCAATCCGACCGTCGAAGTGGAAGTGACGACAGAATCCGGCGCATTCGGCAGGGCCGCCGTACCCTCCGGCGCGTCGACGGGCGAACACGAAGCGCTCGAACTGCGCGACGGCGACAAAGGCCGCTACGGCGGCAAGGGCGTGCTGAAAGCCGTGGAGAACGTGAACAGCGTCATTGCTCCTGCCCTTCTCGGCATGCCTGTGACGGAGCAGCGGGCCATCGACCGCCGGATGCTCGACCTCGATGGCACACCGACGAAATCGAAACTCGGCGCCAACGCCATCCTGGGAGTGTCGCTGGCTGTGGCGCACGCCGCCGCCGACTATCTGCACATGCCGCTCTACCGTTACATCGGCGGCACGAACACCTACGTCATGCCGGTGCCGATGATGAACATTATCAACGGTGGCGCGCATTCCGACGCCCCGATTGCCTTTCAGGAGTTCATGATTCGCCCGGTCGGTGCCCCGACCTTCCGCGAGGGGCTGCGCATGGGGGCTGAGGTGTTCCACGCCCTCAAATCGGTGCTGAAAGAACGCGGCCTGAGTACGGCCGTCGGCGACGAAGGCGGCTTTGCGCCCAACCTTGACAGCATCGAGGACGCCCTCGACTGCATTCTGAAAGCCATTGAGCGCGCCGGTTACCGCCCGGGCGACGACGTGCGCATCGCCATGGACTGCGCTTCGTCGGAGTTCTGCCGGGAGGAGAACGGGCAGTTCGTCTACGACTACACGTGGAAAGACCCGAAAGGCCGTGTGCTGACGGCGGAGGAGCAGGTCGCCTTCCTCGAAAAACTGGTGGACACGTACCCCATCGACTCGATAGAGGACGGAATGAGCGAGAACGACTGGGCCGGGTGGAAAGCCCTGACTGAACGCCTTGGCGGCCGGTGCCAGCTGGTGGGCGACGACCTCTTCGTGACGAACGTCGACTTCCTCGCCCGTGGCATAAAGGAAGGTTGTGCCAACTCTATCCTGATAAAGGTCAACCAGATAGGCTCGTTGAGCGAAACGCTTGACGCCATCGAAATGGCGCACCGCCACGGATACACCACAGTGACCTCGCACCGCTCGGGAGAGACGGAAGATGCCACCATCGCCGACATCGCCGTGGCGACCAATTCGGGACAAATCAAGACCGGCTCGCTGAGCCGCTCCGACCGCATGGCCAAGTACAACCAGCTCCTGCGCATTGAAGAGCAGCTGGGCGACCGCGCCGTGTATGGCTACGAACGCTTGAAGTGATCCGGCGATGCGAAAGACCAAAGTGGCGGCGCTCGTTGCCGCAGCCTGTTTGATGACGGTTTGTGCCCCGGCGCAAACCGTCATCGACCTTGGGCCGGGCGGCGGCGTGCGCTCCAAAGGACTTCATGACTTCGACCGTCAACTCAAGACGCCCCGGCAACTTGTCGAGGATTCCCTTGCTTACCGCGATTGTATCACCCGGGCCTACAACGCGCTGGCTGCGGATTCGCTGGCACAGGCCGACGGCCTCTTCCGCGAGGCGCTGAAACTGATGCCCGCGCAGTCGGCCAATCCGCTCGTATACTATCAGCTCGGCCTCATCGCCTCTGTGCGCGGCGACGACCGTGCTGTGGTGACGGAGATGAGCCATGCGCTCGACGCCCGCCCTGACATGGCCGATGCCCGCCGCCAGCGCGCGTATGCCTATCTGAACCTGAGACAGCTGGGAGAGGCCCGGAGGGACTGCGACGTCCTTCTTGACGGCCAGCCGGCCGACACGACGGCGCTCTTCCTGCGGGCGGCGGTCGCGACACAACAGCGCGACTATCCTTCGGCTGCCCGCGACCTCCAGGCGCTGTTGAAAGTCTCTCCGCAGCATGTCAACGGACGCCTGTCGCTGGCCATCGTGACACAGAAGATGGGCAGGCCGCGCGAAGCGCTGAACGCGTTGAACCTCCTGGTGCAGTCCGCGCCCGGCAACGCAGACTGCCTTGCGGCCCGAGCTGACGTGGAGGTGGAACTCGGTATGGACGAGGCGGCCCGCGCTGACCTTGATGCCGCACTCCGCCTGACGCCCGACGACGCGGGTCTGCTGCTGCAGCGTGCAGCCGTCCTGACGCGGCTGGGGTCGCGTGCGGCTGCGCGCCGTGACCTTGACAGGGCAGTCGGGCTGGGCGTTCCGCGTGCGAGCCTCAACGCGCAGTATCGCGCCTTGACGCGCTGAGCCTTTCTTTCAGCCATATATGAATAATGAGGGCCGCTCCCGGTGTGGGGGCGGCCCTCATGGTGCTTGGGGTCAAGGCGTCAGTTGATTACGCATTTGGTATCGTTAACCACGTAGACGCCGGCCGGAAAATTTGGGAGCTTTTTCGTCCCCTTTACCGTACCTTTTGCAATGACTTGTCCGCCTGCGTTCACCACGCGGTAGGGTTTTTCCTCTTCGCTACGCAGGACAATGGTGTTCTCTTCTACACTCACGTTCATGCCGGAAGCCACAGGGGCTGTCTCAATGCCCACGGGGGGGATGTTGGTGAACAAGACGGAAACCGAAACGTCACCATCAATCATCGAGGCTGGGATCGTGATGCTTGTTTGGGTGTCGCATTGGATCGTGTCGACGCTCCACTGGCGGTTGCCGTGTATGTACTGATCGCCGTTGAAGTTGTAGCCGTGCGTGATACGGAGACCGGTGAGGTAATAGCCGTCATCCATCTTCACACTGAGGTTCAGATTTTCGTCGAAAGGTATGGAGTCGGGCAGGGCACTGCCGTCGGCCAATGTGACGCTGCACATGCGGGCGTCGACGCTGAGCTGTACATTATCGGTATGGACGTTGATGAGATAGTCGACGATGTTGCCGCCATTGTTGATGATGGTGTTGTCAAGGTCGATGTTGCCGGCCGGGTCAATGTTGTTCCAGTCGATCTTGGTGCGGCCACGGTAGATTCCGCGTGGCTGGTCGGCGGGGGCGGTGTAGACCGGGGTGCCCACACCGGTGCTGGAGCCGCGGTTCTGGCCGGCACTGTTCTTCCCTTCGTAGTAGGAGTAAGACATGAGGTCGCTACCGTTGGCCGGTTCGTCGGACTCGAAGTCCACGTCGAACTTACCGTCGTTATCCCAGTCGACGTAGGTGTAACTGTGCATGGCGTTGCCCGTGTAACTGTATGTCGGGCGCACGCTCTCGCCCGCTTTCATCGTGACGGTGAACTTGTCCGTCAGGTCTGCATAAACGGTCGAACGGCACTGCGTCGTAGTCGTGGCGCTCGATACGTTGCCTGCACGGAATGTCATGCGGTCCAGGTGGCGGTCGGTGCGCGTCATGACTTGGTCAGCGTCGAAGTTGAGGGCGTACTCGCCTGTCGAGATGCGCGGCGAGGCACTTTCGCTGACCGTCACGTTGTCGATGTATGTCATGAAGTCTTCGCCGCTGCCTGGGTTGATTGATGCGTCCGGCACGATAACGAGGCTCATGATCCGGGCATTCGCATTGCCCCAGATGGGGAAGACTGCGTCAGCCCAAGCCCCTTCGGGGATTTGCATGTTGCCGAGTACGATGAGCTGTTCGGCATCCGGCTCCTGCTCTGTGCGGGTGATGCGTTTGCCCAATGCGACAAGGCCAACTTTTCCACCCTTGGGCGAATAAATATAGGCGTGCACGTATTGCGTTGTCGGCGAGAGGGCGATCGTGTCGTTGAGGTCAATGCGTGCGCCGTAGAACATGCCTCCGTAGCGGGAGCGCTGGAATCCTAAGACTTTGTCGCTCGGGTTATTGTCGTCCTTGTAGGGATTGTCGACGACGCGGGCCTGTCCGGTGAGTTGCCCGGTGCGGAATGGGGAATCTTCCCACGCGTCGTAGGTCGATACGCTTTTGTAGTCGTTCTCTTCGAAGTCACATTTCGGCGCTTGGGCCTGTGCGCCGAGCGATACGGCCAGCGCTGCTGTGGCTATGAACAATTTATGCTGTTTCATTGTGTGATTCATTTATCAGATTGAACGGGTTAATAGATGGCGATGTTGCTGAGCAGCGGGCAGGCGCGGCTGTCTGTGATGTTGACGCGGATGTATTTGGCAGGAATGCCGCGGCCGTAGCTCGACGTGTCGTCGTTTCTTGCCATGATGCGCTTGTGGCCGATCGTCGTACCTTCGGCAAACGAACGCCATGTGGAGCCGTCCGTGCTGAACTCAATGTTGAAGGCGCGCACCCGCTGGCCGAGCTTCATGTACTCTTGAAGCATCACGTAGTGTACCTGTTGTGTCTCTGGCAGTTCGATGGTGACGGAGCCCGTTGTCTGTCCGTCGTTGGTGGCCCAATAGGTTTCTTTGTCGTTGTCGGCCACGTTCTTGGCGTCATACTTGCCGCCGTCGCGAACCTGGTCGGCTGTGATGCTGGTGGCGGTGAGGGCGAAGTTGTTGGTGAGGCGGGTTTCGAGCAGTTCTCCCAATTGCCCCAAGTTCCGTACTTGTGTGTCGCTGAGCACGCCGTCGGTGTTGGCGGCGCAGTTCATGATGAGCGTGGCGTTGCGTCCAACGGTTTCGAGGTAGATCTTATAGAGTTCCTCAGCCGATTTGATATTTTCGTTTGCGTGCCAGAACCAGTTCTGTGACGTGCGGACGTCCGATTCCGAGGGGATGAATTCGAAGCCCTCCTCGTAGCCGGTGTTGTTGTTGCCCTCGCTCTGAACCGAGCGGATGTCGCTGTTGGCCCAGCAGGTTCGGCCGGAATATCCGGCTTCGTTTCCGCACCAGCGGAACTCGCGTCCCCAGACCACGGCGTTGGGCTGCACCTTGTGGATGTAGGCGGCCACGTTCGCCCAGTCGTAGTAGGTCGTCTTGTCGATGGTTTTCGTAGTCGCGGTCTCACCGCCGTAGAAACCCGTACCGCCATTGGCGCCGTCGAACCAGACTTCGAACACGTCGCCGTAGTTCGTGAGGAGTTCTTCCAGCTGGGTCTTGAAGATGCCGTCGACGTAGTCTTGCGTAGCATAGGTGGCGGCGCTGGCATCCCACGGCGAGAGATAGACACCGAACTTCATGTCATATTTCTTGCAGGCCTCGGAGACGAGTTTGGGGATGTCAACCTGTGGGCCGACGCCGCCGCTGTTCGTCACGCAGAAGTCTGTGCTTGTCGTGGGCCAGAGGCAGAAACCGTCGTGGTGCTTACAGATGACGACGACGCCCGTCATGCCGGCGCTCTTCATGGTCGATACCCATTGGTCGCAGTTGGGGATGGACTGCGGGGCGTAGTGGGTGGGGTCCGGCTTGATGTCGTTGCCCCACTCCTTGTCGATGAAGGTGTTGTAGCCGTAGTGAGAGAAACCATAGAATTCCATTTCCATCCAGTCGAGCTGGCGCTGCGTAGGAACGGGGAATACGGGCGACGGCGTGTTGTCAGGATTTGGGATTTCCTGCTGCTCGAACAACTCTTGCGCCGGGGCGGGCAGGCATACCAAGCCGGCAGCCAAGAGGCCGAGTAAAGATGTAGTGATTTTTTTCATAGTGCATGAATTTTAGAGTGATTTTGGGCAAAATTACGGAAAGTTATTCAAACACATTCGCCGCAGGCTTAAAAAAATGTAGTTGCCGTAATTTTTTTTCTCCCTCCGTTTTTGAGGACGGGCTGTCTGGCTTTTTCTCTGGTCTAGTCCCGGAGTTTCCGGTCCGGCCGGCGGGGTGGCCTGAACAGGACGGCTGATGGCTTTTCCTGCCAGCCGGACAGGAAAAACCGTCAGCCGTCCCGTGATTCCAGCCGGGGCATCCGCCGGGCATTCCGTCAGGGCAGTGCGGGCCACCAGAGCACGGGGCGGCCCGTGGCGTGCGGCGGGAAGTAGGCGTAGGGCACGGCTACGAATCCTGTGTCCTCAGCGTCGTCCCTGTTGGTCCCGCCTGAGAGGGGGACACTGCTCCCGGCGAGCGGGACGAAGTCCATCCCGGCGCGGGCAAAGTCGGGCTCGGGGCTGTGGCTGGCCCGGAGGGCGCGGCCCGCCGGGAGCGTGGCGCCGGAGTAGGCCACCGGGCCGCGCATGAGGGCTACGGGACGGACTCCGTCGCTGCCGGACGTGGCGGGACTGACGGGCAGGACTGGCAGCGGGAAGGTGAGGCGGACTTCATCGTTGCGGTTCCATTCGCGCCGTATGACGAGATAGCCGCGCTCGGTGGTCGAGGTGAGCAGGTCCTTGCCGTTGACGTAGACCGTAGGGAGGGGCGTGCGTGCTCCTGCGTCGTAGCGGCTGGCCGGGATGACCTCGCCCGCTGCCCACTGCGGCAGGCGTATCCGGAGCGTCAGGGGCGTGCCGTTGCGCTTCGGGGTGAGGCGCAGGACGACGTCGCCCGTTGTCGGCATGTCGGTCACCTGGTCTATGGCGCCTTGGAAGACAGGCGTGTCGAAGCGGGCATAACAATCGGTGAAGAGGTTGACGTAAAGGCCGTCGCTGCCCGTGGCATAGATGAGGGCGGGCGCTGAGATGAGCGCACGGGCCGCCGCACGGCGCAGGGTGGCCGATGTGTCGCGCCGGGCGCCGGCGTCGACGGCGTTCGTCAGGGCGCGTTCGAGGGCTTCGACATAGCGCGCGTCGCCCGTTGTGAGGAACAGGCGTGCCGACGTGTCGAGCGTCCGCAGGGCGGCAGCCGTTTGCGGGTCGGTCTGTTCGTCGCCAGTGCCGCCCACCAGGTTCAGGCTGTCGCGGCAGCGCGCTTCCCAGTCCGCCTCTTGCTTCTTGAAGGCGTGGCGGTGGAGTGGGGCGTAGGGCTCGGGGCGCACGGTGCTGTCGGTCACGAGGGCCGTCAGGCGCCAGTTGTCGCCTTGGTTGAAGAACATGACGCTGTCCGCAGGCAGGTAGTTGAGCGGATGGCTCAGGCGTGCGGGGCGCGCCGTCTGGGCGGTGGCCGCGAAGGCGGCGGCCGCCACGAGCAGGAGCAGGGTGAGGCGTTTCGTCATTGTCGGGTTCGCATTTGTCGGATGATCTCGCGCCACGGGTCGGTGAGGCGGCGCGATTCGGCTATCTTTTGGAGGGTCATGCGGCGCACTTCGGGGGTGAGGCTGCCTCCGTCGAGGTGGGGGAGGGTCTTTTCAGGATATTTCACGAAGCACACCGAGAGCGCCCATGCCTGGGCCATTTGCGCGTAGTAGCCGTGTGTGGGCGTGGCGGAGAGCCGCGCCAGCGTGCGGTCGATCCAGCCGTCGTTGACGTAGTGGTCGAGGAGCATGACAAGGCCGAAGCGTTGTGCATATTCCTCATCGCTGTCGGTGTAAGGCATGAGGAATGCCCATCCGCGCTCGGCCTGACGGCGGATGGCGGTGAACGACGAGCAGGGGATGTCGCAGGCGGCCCAGTTGTCGATGAGCGGCACGTAGGCCGCCACGCGTGCCAGCCATGTGTCGGCATCCGTTTTCAGCCGTCCGACGAGCAGGCCGCGCAAGACGACCTCCTCGAACGACATTCCGGCGGGGTCGGTTGCGAGCCAGCCGGCAGCGTCGTCGCGACGCGCCAGTTCGGCGGCCAGGCGGCGCAGCGACGGGACCCGCACGCCGAGCACGTGCCGCCCGACGCCGGGCATGAGGCGGCGGTTGAATTCGGCCAGGCGCGGTTCGGCCAGTTCGTGGAGGCGGTTACGGATGAGGGTGTCGATGGTCATGGCGTCAGGCATAAGGGATTGGGGAGGTAAAATTACGGAAAAAGTGCGAAACCGTCGGCCGCGGCTCGGAAAAACCGTTGTGGCCTCTTGCTTTTTCATCGGTGGCGTGACAGGAAGCGCCGTGTCCGTTCGTGGCGTCGCCGTTTCTTGCGAGGGACTTTCTGGCCGCAGCGTCAGGCATTCGCGCGGGGGCGGATAAAAAACGCCCCGGCGTGTGGAAGCCGGGGCGAGCATGTCCGGGGATGTGGTTCACTGTGCGCGGAGTTCGCCGATAGCCTGGACGAGCCGGGTGAAGTCTGCCGGGCGCACATCGCCAATGTGGCCGATGCGGAAGGTGTCGGCCTGGGAAATCTTGCCCGGATAGATGACGAATCCCTTGGCTTTGAGCTTGTCGTAAAAGTCTTTGAAATTGAAGTCCTCCGTGGGATAATAAAACGAAGTGATGACAGGCGATTGCCACTCGTCGGGCAAGAGGGTGCGGAAGCCCAGTGCGCGCATCCCGCGGACCAGCGTGCGGTGGTTCTCGGCGTAGCGGGCGTGGCGGGCAGCGATGCCGCCTTCGGCGTCGAGCTCGCTGAGGGCCTGCAAGAACGCCCTGACTACGTGGGTCGGCGAGGTGAAGCGCCATTTGCCGTGGCCTTTTTCCATTGTTGCCCATTGGTCATACAGGTCGAGCGAGAGTGAGCGCGCCACGCCCTTGCAGCCTTCCAGCAAGGAGCGGCGGGCGATGACGAAACCGAACCCCGGCACGCCTTGGATGCATTTGTTGGCACTGCTGATGAGGTAGTCAATGCCCAAGGCCGACATGTCAATGGGGACACCGCCAAAACTGCTCATGGCGTCGACGATGAGCGTCTTGCCGTGGCTCTTGACAATGCCGGCGATGGCGTCGAGGGGGTTGAGCACGCCGGTGGTTGTCTCGCAATGGACGACTGCCACGTGCGTCACTTCGGGGTGTGCGTCGAGATAGTCACTGATGGCCTGCGGATCGACTGGCTGTGTCTCCTCGAACTGCATCACATGGCAGCGGAGGCCGTAATAGTCGGCGATGACGCCCATGCGCTTCCCGTAGGCGCCGTTGGCGGCTACGAGCAAACTGTCGCCAGGATGTACGGCAGTGCCAAGCGTGGCCTCCACGCAGAACGTCCCGCTTCCCTGCATGAGTATGGCCGTATATTCCTCAGGGCGGGAGGCGGCCAGCTCGGTCAGCTTGTGGCGGATAACCTCGACGACGCCCACGTTGTAGTCTTCGTCCCACGTGCACCAGTCGCTCATCATGGCGCTCTTTACGGTCTCGCTCGTGGTCAGCGGGCCGGGTGTAAGAAGTAAATAAGGTCTCATGTCTTTTGTCGTAGTGAACGTATCTTATTCCAGGTTCATTCTTTGGTTGATTGCTTCGATGAGAGCGGGCAACTCTTCGTCCGTGTCGACCACATAGTGCGCTCCGGCGGCATACATGCGGCGGCGTACGTCGGACATGCGGCGGCGAAGCTCGCCGGCCGGTAGCGCGGCCACTTCGTCCTCCGTCAGTGCAAGCTCGTTGCTGCCCAGGACGACGCCCACGCTCCACACCCCGGCATTCGCGCCCTCGCGGATGTCAGAGATAGTGTCGCCGTATTTCACGACGGAGAAATGCGACGGCACGGCGAGCTCGCACATGTTCCGGTAAATCATATAGGGCGCAGGGTGTCCGCCCGGAAGGCCGTCGGCGGTGATGCAGGCGTCGACGGTGTATCCTTGGCTTGCCGCGGCCGGAACTACGATGTCCATCATCGCACGGGTGTAGCCGGTGGTCGAACCGACCTTGATGCCCGATGCACGCAAGGCGCGGACTGCCTCGACAACGTGCGGAATGGGACGGGCATAACCGGCGAGTGTGGCGCAGAGCCGCTCTTGGAACTCGGCGTAACAGGCTTGTATGTCGTTCTCGTTGTAATCGCGGCCATACTTTTGGCGGAATTCATCGGCAACATGTTCCAAACGGAACAAGGCGCGGATTTCCTCAATCTTCGTCAGGCCCATGTGGGCACGGGTCTCAGCGTCGCTGACCGTCAGCCCGAGTTTCCTGAAACTCCCGACAAAGGCCGCCACTGGGGCAAAGCAGCCGTAGTCGACGGCTGTCCCGGCCCAGTCCAAAATGATGCATTCAATCTTTTTCATGCGTGAGTTGTTATGATGTGTAACTTCTTGTTTTCTTGTGTCGCTGCCTCTTCTTCGTGGTTGCTGGCTGGTGAATCCTGCACGGCCATGCGGCGGCGTGCCCGCAAGATGTAGCCCATGGCGGCAGTGAAAGCCAGGCAGCAGGTCGCCCCGATGTAAAGGCTCATGTGGTCATAGAATGTGCTCCACTCGATATGTGAGGCATAGCCTTCCTTGAACAAGAGAGTAGGACAGCAGGGCTGTGCCGCCGGCCCAAAGGACAAAGGCCCAGTCGGGCATGGTCTGCCGTCCGGAAATGACGGATGTCTGTTCTTTCATTTTGTCTCCTTTTCTGATTTCGCGGCAAAAGTAGCCGGAGCGCGTGTCGTAGGGAATGACGGTGTGTTGGAGTACAAGAATGCCAAGACCCTCAAACGATACCGCGAACTTAAAGACGAGCAGGCAAATGTCGATACTAAGAAGTATGACGTATTCTTCGCTTTCTCCATCGCGCAATTCGAGGAGGGTTTGAAAAGCATCCGCCCTTTGGCTGATGGAGAGAAGCTCGTGCGTATCGGTGGCGGCGGCTTCGGAACTAAGGACGGTGCCAAACGCCTGTTCGAGTTCTACGAAAGTATCGATGCCAAGATAAAGGCCGAATGCGATCCGCAGGAGGTGTACGTTTACGAATACAACAACCATGAGTGTTGCATCGCGTGGGACGGCGATTTGGAAGCGATAAAGATAATTCTTTCCCTCTTTGGCGAGGAAGCGGCGCGGAACATAAAGCGTCATCGCGCCTCGATGAGCGTTGACAACCTTGTGCGGGAACCTATTAAGGTCGCTGGACTGTACTTTGATTGCGACGGAGAGAAAAAGACGCCCTCAAACGTTTGGTTCTCTGACACAAAGAGCGAGGCGCCGCGCTTTGGCCTGTGCCATTGCATGTGGAACTGCACCCTGTACACCGTCTGTCTGCCAGACGGAGAGCCTTACCGGAACGAGGCTTTGGCTGGCCTGACCGCAAGCTATGAAGACGGGATAATCTTTAACTACCGAAAGGAATAACACAAAATAAACAACGCAGACGGAAGAAATGCCTAAAAGGTGGGGCTTCTCCGTCTGCAACATTTAAGACAACGAGAGACAAAAAATGAAAAATTTAACGACGCTTTCCCCTGCTTTCCTGATTAAGGTGCAGTTTTTCCAACCCAAAGAGGATGGCCGCACAGAGTTCTACTTCGGTTCGTTCGCGGCCATCTACGAGATGTTCGACGCTGCCGAGATTGGTTGCCGGCTCGAAGCCCTGTGGGCTGCGAACATCGACGAGACACACCCAAAGGCTACCCGCTTATGCGTCATATCCAAACACGTCCTGTTTCGGAAAGCGCGGAAAAACCAAGGTCAGAATGAACCTTGATTAGAAAAAAGTCACTACCTTTGCCATGCGGGGGGAGCGTTTAATCCCGAAAGGGACACGTCCCCCGTTCCCCTGCCGTCAATCTTCGCTGATTGGCGGCAGATGTTTTATATTCCCATTCTTATCTACCGCATATATGGCCTTGAATTGCCTCCACTGCCTATTACCCCTTAATCCATTGTATTTTGCAAGCCCATAGCGTATATCCGCTTTCCCTATATCGTCTGTAACGAATATGATAGCCACTTCGCAGTCCGGTTTGCTGGCACAGTGCTTCAAGGCGTTACGGATGTTATTAGACGTTCCGGTTTCTGCGGCCGCAATCTCGAACTTCATCCCGTCCCAAGTTCCCTCCGTGTTACGTACTTTCATACGTGTATGGTCTTCCTTGTCGAGAATGACCCTATGACCGGTGTCGTAACCCGCATCTTGCACAGCGGTCTCATACCATCCCTTTCGTTTGTCGAAGTTGTGGTCTCTGTGTGTGGCCTTGACACCCCATGTGAGGTAATTGAGAGCAACATTCATGTAGTCCTCATCTGTCTTGTAGCGGGCGTAGGTAGTGATGGCGGTACGATGGTTGTCTCGGATAAAGTACGGGAGCGTACCCCGGCTGGCTGCCCCGGCTATGCGCCCGGCGTTGCTGTCCACCCACTGCTTGAAGCCCGGCGGGACGTCGGTGACGCGGTTCGCGCTGTCGCCGGATGGCTCTTCACCGGCTAGGATGCGGCGGGCGTCGGCGGCGAGTTCCCCCTCGGTTTTGAGGATGGTGACGACGTGGCAGCGGCAGAGGGGGTGCCAGCCGGTGAACTTGAAGTATTTGGGGTAACGACCTTTCAGCTTGTCGCAGATGTCGGTAAACGACATACCGTTGAGCGTGTGGTTGTTCGACAGTTTGATTTCAATGCCGACAACGAAGTCAAGCTGCTGCCAACGCTCATAGTCGGCTGTCATATAGGCGATGTTGGTTTCAGTGGCGGCGAGGCGCCGGGCGTTCTTGTAGGACGAGCGGTAGACGCCGCGCCCGGGGTGGTAAGCCTTGGCGCGACGGGAAAGGACGAGCTGGCCGTGCTCGTCGCGGACGCGGCGAAAGAGTTTGTCGGGGTGTTGGAGGTAGGAGCGCAGGTCGCGGCTCAGCTCGTCGGCCGAGCGGCCGGACCGGATGCCGAGGTCGAGTCCGAGTTCTATCTCGTCTTTGAACTGGTTTGTGTAGCGCCAAACCCTGTCCGAGAGGCCGAGGCCGCCCTCCTTCCGCTTGATGAATGCGTCGCGGGCCTCGCCGCCCCGGCCGAAATAACGCCGTTCCTGCTCTTTTGTCAGTTTGTCGGCGCCCTCGCCGCCGAACACCTGTCGGGCCAGTTCGTCGTTCTTTTCGTTCGAGAGCGTCCATTCGCTGCGTATGCCGTCGACGATGACAGCCGTAATGCCCGCTTGCAGGTCGCTGAGGAGCTTTTCGATCTTCCGACGCGTGGAGGGGTAGTCGGAGAAAGAGAACAGCCTCGCGGGGTTGAAATCCTTATAGTGTAGGAATAATAACCGTGTCACATTTCAGTCATATTCATGTAATGCGTGCGTCATCGGAATGTCACAGCAGTGATGTGGAAACGAAACGGTTTTGTCACAGGATTGTTTTTGTGTCCTGCCGTTTTATGCCTACTTTTGCCCGCAATCTTTGTGGCAGCGTATGGAAGAACTGAAAGTGATTTACGACCGTGTGACATTTCTTCGGCAAAAGGGGGTGAAGATGAAAGACATCGCCGAGCGGGCCGGAATGACGTCGAGTGTCCTCTCGGCCATCTATTCGACGGTGCTCCCCGCCTTTTTCAAGAATGCCGAAAAAGGCATGGAGGCCGACGAAGCCCTCAGTCAGGCTCTCGTCTGGGTGAACAACGTGTCGAAGAAGAGGTTCCTCGGTTCGCTCGCTGCGCTGAAAGCCGCCGTGTTCGCCCCCGAACTGGTGTGCCAGCCTGCCGGCGACGGCGCGGCCTGCCCCTTCCTGACGCAGATGGAGGCCAACCTGTCTGCCACGCTCGGCAGGATTATGAACGTCAGCGGCACGTACATGAGTTACAGCCTCTCGTCGGGTAGCCGGAGCTTGAAGGTCGAGCCCTATCTTATTGCGCCGGCCGAGGGCGGGCGTTACGTCGAGGTGGGGCACAACAACGCCTACGGCGCCACCCACTGGGGCGTCGTGATGATGAATGGCTTCGACCATCTTTACCTCATGTTCAACGAGAATCCCGCGCCGCAGCTCTCGCTCTTCCAGATATGCCTGAAACTGCCCCTCTACGACCGGCCGCCCTTCCTGCGCGGCCTTTACGTGAGCCTTGACTATAACAACAATCCCGTGGCGCGGCGCATCCTTTTTGTGAAAAGCTCTGACAGCGTGGCGCGCGACGAGTTCCTGAAACTTCGTGGCTGCCTGCGTTCCTTTGACGAGCTCGACGCGCAGGAGCGCACCTATTATGATTACACCTGTCAGCCCGAAGACATCATCCGGATGTGCAACATTCCCTCGCCGCAGATGAAGGAAGACGACTTGCTCCGGGAGAAGGAAATCCTCCGTCTCTGACGGCCTCCCTTCCCGCCGTCCTGCCGGAACCGCGAATAATCCCCGCCGATCTATGCATCGGCGGGGATTATTCGCGGTCCGCTGACCGGCGTCACGGGCCGGCTGACAGGAATTCCTGTCGCTGCGACGGTTCCGGCTGTCGCACTGACGTGAATCCCCGTCCCGGGCGGGCGGACGCAAAACGCCCCGGCCTAACCTTTGCGGTGGCCGGGGCGCTTGCTGGGTCATCTGGTGGAGCGGGCGGTGCCCGTCGGGCTATTTTTCGTCGTCCTCGTTGTAGTTCCAGATGGTCTTGTTGCTGAGGATACCTAACTCGTTGTTCACCCCGGTCTTGTCTGTGACGTCCATTCCAGTGGTGCCCGCCAGAATGGGGGCTTCGATGAAGAGGTCGATGACTTCGGCAGCGGGGGATGTATAGGTCTTTTTCATTGTTGTCGGTGTGTTTGATGGTTCGGAGTTACTTGATGAATACCTTTTGGCCGTCTTGGGTGACGTAGACGCCGTGTGAGGGATAAAGCACGCGGCGGCCGTGTAGGTCGTAATAGGTCTTGGTCCGGTCGCCGTCGGGCTGGGTGGCATGGTCGATGTCGACGGTTGGGTCGTCGCCGACGACGAAGCGGTAGCCGGAGGATGCGTGGCTCGCATCGCGCAGCATGTAGGTCTTGTTGGCCGGGATGGAGGTGACAGCATCCGAGCCGAGATAGAAGCCCACGCCTTCCACCGTGAAGCCGTCTTCATGCGTGGGGTTGGCCAGTACGTAGAACGACTGGGGCGCAAGGTCCGTGAGCCGTAGGCCGGTGCCGAGGAAGGTGTTGTCGGCCACGGGCTGTTCGTCCGCAGCCTCGTAGGCGATGGGGAAGGCATACGCGCCGGCCTGTCCGGCGTTGAGCACCACGGGCGTATGGGCGGGGATGACGCCGTCCACTTCGTGGAGCTTCACGACGCCGTCGCCCTGTGCGCCTCCGGTGTAGGCCGTGACGCCCTCGGGGATGCGGACGGCGAAGGGCAGGTGGAGCGTGGCCCAAAGGGCATCGGAGACGTTGACCGTCACTGAGGTCACCTCGCGGAGCATCCAGAGGTTGCCTTCGTCGCCGGCGCCGTCGCGCCAGGTGCCCACCCCGTGGTTCTCGCGGCCCTCGGAGTCGCTGTCGAGGTGGCGGGCGTTGAGATAGGTGTTCTCACCCAGAGCCTCGTCGCCGTTGATGACGTTGAGGGTCCAGTTTTCGGCGGCGTTGCCCTCGCCGATGAAAAGGACGGACGCATTGTCGGCGCCGGTGAGCGTGGCGTTGTCGCTGGCGGCCAGGTAGTAGGCGCCGGCGTTCAGGTTTTTGAGTTTGTAGCCGTAGCCCGAGGGCTCGAACTGCCAGAGCGCGGCGTAGTCGTCGGCGGCGTCGTTTTCGCTCGTGACGACGTTGCCCGTCATCGTGGCGCCGTCGGTGCTGGCCTGTTCAGAGGTGAGCGACTCTTCGGCACGGACGCTGTAAACGTTGTACACCTTGTCGACATCATAGGGGAAGTTGGGCGTGAAGTTGGAGAAGAGCACCGAAACCGAGACGTCGCCGTCGATCCACTCGGCGGGTAGGGTGAGCGTCGACAGGCCCTCGAAGCGGAGCGTGTCGGTGCGCCACTGGCGGTTGCCGTGGACATACTGGGCTCCGTTGAGGTTGTGGCCGTGCTTGACGCTGAGGCCGTCGAGTTGGAAGCCCTCGTCCATCTGCACGTGGAGGGAGAAGTCACGGCCGAAGGCGATGGAGGCGGGCAGGGCGTTGCCGTCGGACTGCGTGACGGTGCACATGCGGGTGTCGACGCTGAGGTTGACTTCGTCGCCGTGCACATTAATAATATAGTCGACGATGTTGCCGCCGGTGTCAATGATGTAGTTGTTCGAGGCGGTGTTTCCGGCGGGGTCAATGTTGTCCCAGTCGATCTTGGTTCGGCCGCGGTAGAAGCCGTAGGGCTGGTTGGCGGGCACGGTGTAGCTCGGCGCGTTGAAGTTGCTCGGGGCTTCTGCTGCCGAATTGCCCTCGCTGTTCCGCCCGTTGTAGTAGGAGAACGACATGAGGTCGCGGCTCTGCGTCGGGGTGTCGTAGTCGACGTCGAACTTGCCGTCGTTGTCCCAGTCGACGTAGGTGTAGTTGTGCATCCAGTATTTCTTAATAAGCCAACCCTCAGCCCCCGTCCATTCGTAGGCCGGGGCGACGCGGTCGCCGGGCTGCACGCTGACGGTGAACTGGCCGGTGAGGTCGGCGTAGACGGTCGAGCTGCACGTGGGCGTCGCTGTGGAACTCTCCACGCCGTCGGCTTCGAACGAGATGGCGTCCAAGTGGCGGTCGGTGCGCGTCATGGCTTGGTCGTCGGCGAAGTTGAGGGCGTAGTCGCCGCTCGCGACGCGCGGGGCGGCGCTGTTGTTGACCGTGATGTTGTCGATGTAGGCCATGAAGTCGTCGCCGTCGCCCGGGTTGGTGCAGGCGTCGGGCGCAATGACGAGGCTCATGATGCGGGCGTTCTCGTTGCCCGAAATGGGGAAGACGGCGTCGGCCCAGGTGCCGGCCGGGATTTCCATGGTGCCGAGGGTGATGAGCTGCTCGGCGTCGGGCTCCTGGTCGGCAAAGGTGGCGCGCTTTCCGAGCGCCACGAGGCCCACCTGTCCGCCCTTGGGCGAATAGATGAAAGCGTGGACGTACCTCGTGGTCGGCGAGAGGACGATCGGTTCGTTGAGGTCGATGCGCGCGCCGTAGAACATGCCGCCGTAGCGGGAGCGTTGGAATCCCACGACCTTGTCCGTGGGGTTGACGTCGTCCTTGTAGGGATTGTCGACGACGCGGGCGTGATTGGCAAACCGGGCGTCGCGCATCGGCGAGTCGACCCACGAGTCGTAGGTCGACACGCCGGCGTAGTCTTCCGTTTCGAAGTCGCATTGCGTCGTCTGTGCGTTTGCGCCGAGAGCCACGGTCAGCGCTGCCATGGCTGCGAATGATTTATGCAGTGTCATTGTGGTTTTCATTTGTCGGGTTGGACGGGTTAGTAGACGGCGATGTTGCTGATCAGCGGGCAGGCGCGGCTGTCGGTGATGTTGACGCGGATGTACTTGGCCTGTATGCCGTTGCCGTAGCTCGCCGTGTTGTCGTCGACGGCTATTATGCGCTTGTATCCTATCGTAGTGCCTTCTGCGAACGGGTGCCATGAGGAACCGTCGGTGCTGTACTCGATGTTGAACGCGCGCACACGTTGTCCGAGCTGGAAGTATTCTTGAAGCATGACGTAGTGCACCGTCTTGGTCTCGGGCAGTTCGATGGTCACGGAGCCGGTCGTCTGGCCGTCGTTGGTGGCCCAATAGGTGTCGGCGTCGGCGTCGGTGGCGTTTGCGGCGGCATACTTGCCTCCGTCGCGCACCTGGTCGGCGGTGACGCTGGTGGCGGTGAGGGCGAAGTTGTCGGTCAGGCGTGTTTTGAGCAGTGAGCCCAGTTCCTCCAGGTTCCTGACCAGGGCGTCGCTGAGCACGCCGTCGGTGTTGGGGGCGCAGTTCATGATGAGCGTGGCGTTGCGTCCGACGGTTTCGAGGTAGATCTTATAGAGTTCCTCGGCCGACTTGATGTTCTCGCTCGTATTCCAGAACCAGTTCTGTGACGTACGCACGTCCGACTCCGAGGGGATGAATTCGAAGCCCTCCTCATAGCCGGTGTTGTTGTTGCCTTCGCCCTGAACCGAGCGGATGTCGGAGTTCGACCAGCAGGTTCGGCCGGAATATCCGTCCTCGTTCCCGCACCAGCGGGACTCCCGCCCCCAGACTGTGGCGCCCGGTTGGAGCTTATGGACGAAGTCGGCGATGTTGGGCCAGTCGTAATAGGTTGTCTTGTCGATGTTCTTTGTGGTCGGTCTAGTGCCTCCGTAGTAGCCCGTACCGCCGTTGGCGCCGTCGAACCATACCTCGAAGACTTCGCCGTAGTTCGTCAGCAGTTCGGTGAGCTGCGTGCGGAAGTTCTGGTCGATATAGTCCTGTGTGGCGTAGTTCGAGGCGTTGGCGTCCCAGGGCGAGAGGTAGACGCCGAACTTCATTCCGTGTTTCCGGCAGGCCTCAGAGACGAGCTTAGGGATGTCGACCTGCGGCCCGACGCCTGCGCTGGCCGTCACGTTGAAGTCAGTGCTTTCGGTGGGCCACATACAGAAGCCGTCGTGATGCTTGACCACGGCGACGACGCCCGTCATGCCGGCGCTCTTCATGGCTGTCACCCATTGCTCGCAGTCGGGGATGGACTGCGGGGCATAGATGGTGGCTCTCGGGCGGGTGTCGTTGCCCCACTCCTTGCCGAGGAAGGTGTTGTAGCCGTAGTGCGCGAAGCCGTAGAACTCCATCTTCATCCATTCAACCTGACGCTCGGTCGGCACGGGGAATACGGGGGCCGGCGTGTTGTCCGGATTCGGAAAATCCAGTTGCTCGAACAACTCTTGCGCCGGGACAGGAAGGCACGCCAGCCCGGCGGCCAGAAGGCCGAGCAGAGAAATAGTAATTTTTTTCATAATAATGTATGAACTTGTAAAGATGTTGGGCAACATTACAGAAACTTGTTCGATTTTTCCTGCTCGGATTGCAAAGATTTTGAGAATGTTACACATTTTTCTTATTAAGAGAAAAGAAATCCCGGTTGCGGGGACGGAGACTGCGGCTGTAATGATCGTGAAAACTGTCCGGCTGACTGAATTTTCAGTCAGCCGGACAGAAAAAACGGTCAGCCGGACAGTTCTTGCGGAAAGCGGAGTAGGGGGCACGGGCGGGGAGCAGTGTCATGGTGCCTGCCTGCTGCGTAAATCCGTAGGGGGAGCGGTGGGGCCGTGCGGCCGACGTGAAAGTGCCGTCTGTATGATAGCTTTCGGCGGCCGGTGAGGGCGGTGCGCAGATCGCTTGCATGGCGCTGTCACAACGGGCGGCAACTGCTGTTGCGGAAGGGGCGGGCGGTCCGGACGTTGCGGCCGCCATCTGGCGGCCGCCAAGGCCGGAAACGGCGACGGCGAATTTTTTGAACAAATTTTTTGATGGAAATTTTGGAGGCTTCGTTAGAATGTTCTATTTTTGCAGTCGTAAAAACTATGTAAGCGATACAATTTTTGAATATGGACAAGATTTCTACCTACGACTACTTGCTGCAACACCAGGTGAAGCCTTCGGTGCAGCGCTTGGCCGTGATGGATTATCTGCGGAAGCATAAGACGCACCCGACGGCGGACGACATCTATGTGCACCTGCTCAAAGAAATCCCGACGCTGTCGAAAACGACCGTCTACAACACCCTGCGCCTGCTGGTGGAGCACGGAGCGGCCCGGATGCTGACAATCGACGAGCGCAACGTATGTTTCGACGCCATGGTCGAGCCGCATGCCCATTTCTTCTGTACGACCTGCGGCCGCGTCTACGACCTTCCGACCGACGAGGTCTCCGTGGCGCAGGTGGACAGCCTGCCCGGCGGGCACAAGGTCGCCGAGGTGGACCTCTACTATCGGGGTACGTGCGGCCACTGCCTCGGCGCGGATTTGAAAAACTGAACCGCTCTTTACAGCGACACATATAATAATAACCATCAAAACGAACAAGGACATGAAAAAGAGATTCATTTGCACCGTTTGCGGTTACGTTCACGAAGGTGAAACTGCCCCTGAGAAGTGCCCCATGTGCGGCGTTCCCGCATCGAAGTTCAAAGAACTGAAAGAAGAAGGGCTGGAATTCGTGGCAGAGCACGAAATCGGCGTGGCCAAGGGTTGCGACGAAGAGATGATTAAGGACTTGAACGCGCACTTCACGGGCGAATGCACGGAAGTAGGCATGTATCTGGCCATGAGCCGCCAGGCCGACCGTGAAGGTTATCCCGAAATTGCCGAAGCCTTCAAGCGTTATGCTTGGGAAGAGGCTGAACACGCTTCGAAGTTTGCCGAACTGCTCGGCGACTGCGTATGGGATACGAAGACCAACCTCGAAAAGCGCATGGCCGCCGAAAGCGGTGCTTGTGCCGACAAGACGCGCATCGCCAAGCGTGCCAAGGAACTCAACCTCGACGCTATCCATGACACCGTGCACGAGATGGCCCGCGATGAGGCTCGCCATGGCCGCGGCTTCGAAGGACTTTACAACCGTTACTTCAAGAAGTAAGCCCCACACAGCGTCAAAAAACGCACCCGAGCGGGCGGACGGGCCGGAAGGCCTGCCCGCCCGCCTCATTTGTGCGTGGCGGACGGGATGCGGGTGGGGAGAAAAACGTGAAGTCCCCGGCGCGATAGGGCGTCGGGGACTTCACGTTTCGGGCCGCTGCACCGGGGAGTGTGTCCGTTGCGGCGGTTTTTGCGGTCGCTGTGTCAGCGGATGATGGTAGCCTCGCGGTCGGGACCGACGGAGACGATGGTGATCGGCGTGGCGAGCTGGCCTTCGAGGTAGTCGATATAGGCTTTGAAGGCAGGCGGGAAGTCGCTCTCATGGCGCACGGCGGTGAGGTCGGTCTGCCATCCGGGCAGTTCCTCGTAGACGGGCTCCCATCCGGCCGTGTCGAAGGGCATGTCGGTCGTCGTGACGCCGTCCTTGCGATAGGCCACGCAGGCCTTGATGGTGGCGAAGCCGTCGAGCACGTCGCCCTTCATCATGACGAGCTGGGTGACACCGTTGATCATGATGGCGTAGCGCAGGGCGACGAGGTCGATCCAGCCGCATCGGCGGTTGCGTCCGGTGACGGCGCCGTATTCATTGCCGATGTGGCGGATGGTGTCGCCCGTTTCGTCGAAGAGCTCGACGGGGAAGGGGCCGGAGCCGACGCGCGTGCTGTATGCCTTGAAGATGCCGAATACCTCGCCGATCATGCGGGGCGCCACGCCGAGGCCCGTGCAGACGCCGCCGCACGTGGTGCTCGACGAGGAGACGAAAGGATATGTGCCGTGGTCGATGTCGAGCAGGGAGCCCTGAGCGCCTTCGGCCAGGACGTTCTTGCCCTCGCGCAGGAGGGCGTTGATCTCGTGCTCCGTGTCGGAAAGGCGGAAGCCGCGCATGTAGTCCACACCCTCCATCCAGCGGCGCTCGTCGTCGGTGATGTCGTAGTCGGTGAAGCCGAGGTCTTTCAGAATCTGTTCGTGGCGGGCTTTGAGGGCACGGTATTTTTCTTCGAAGCCGTCGAGGATGTTGCCCACGCGGAGGCCGATGCGGGCGGCCTTGTCGCTGTAAGTCGGGCCGATGCCTTTGCCGGTGGTGCCAACCTTGCCCTTGCCTTTGGCGGCCTCATAGGCACGGTCGAGCACGCGGTGGGTGGGCAGGATGAGGTGGGCGCGCTTGCTGATGTGCAGGCGGCTGGTGAGGTCGTAGCCTGCGGCTTCGAGCTCACGGGCTTCGGCCATGAAGAGGTCGGGCGCGATGACGCACCCGTTGCCGATGATGTTCACCTTGCGCTCGTCGAAAATGCCAGAGGGGATGGAGCGAAGCACGAACTTCTTGCCGTCGAAAATGATGGTGTGGCCGGCGTTGGGACCGCCTGCGAAGCGGGCCACGACGTCGTATTTGGGAGTGAAGAAGTCCACGACCTTTCCTTTGCCTTCGTCGCCGAAGACGATGCCCAGCAGGGCATCCACTTTTCCGGTGTTCATGGTTTTGATGGGGTTACTGGTTGTTTGATTGTTCTTTCTTTTTCTTTTCAGCGGCGGAGCAGTCGGCACACGTCCCGTAGATATAGAGGGCATAGCCTTCGCTCTTGAAGCCGGGAGTCGCTATCTTGGCGAGGCTCTTTTCGAGTGCCGGGCTGACGAGCTCCGTGACCTTGCCGCAACGGGTGCAGACCAGGTGATGGTGCGGTGTCGTTTGGAGGGCACGCTCGTAGTGGGCCGTGTGGTCGCCGAACTGGTGCTTGACCACGAGGCGGGCATCGACGAGCAGGTCGATGGTGTTGTAGAGCGTGGCACGCGAGACGTGGAACCTGTTGTTGTCGAGCATCGTGCGGAGGAGCTCTTCGATGTCGAAGTGTCCCGGGGTGGAATATACGGCGTCGAGCACGGCGAAGCGTTCGGCTGTCTTGCGCTGTCCGTGGGCGCTCAGGTATTCCGTGAAACGTTGGCGGGCCTGTTCTTTGATAGGGGTGTGACTCATGGTCGCTGCACTTAGGTGGACAAAGGTAGTTCTTTTCCGCGAAAACAGCGCGCAAGGAGGAAGAAAAAGATGAATTAGAGGGTGGGGCGGCTGTCCGGTGAGGCCGGCAACGGCGACACGGCGGCGCGAAATGCCGCCCGGGGATTTGGATGGGGAGATATTTGTAAATTGAAGTTGGCAAAAATGTAACAGAACCGTGAAAAAAGATAAGCGAAGGCAGATTTTTCGTGTGAACGCTTGGCACGTAATATGCGAAGCCGTATCTTTGCATCGTGTTTTTCATAGTATTAGTTTTAAGGTTAACAAGATTGGGATACAGCGGTATCCCTTTTTTTATGCCCGTAGGTTGAGAAACATGTTTCCCTTCTTTTGGTTTTCTGCGTGACCGCTCACGGAACGCCGGTTTGGAGCGACGAAACGGGGATGCTTTTGGAGGCCGTCTGAGGCGTCCGCACGGCTCGTGGCGAACGCCGTAGCCGATTGCTGCCGGTCTGTCGTGCCTTCCAACGGGGCGGTCTGCCGAGGCGGGGCACACCCCGCTGGCGCTGACGGCAGGCGGGCACAAAAACACCGGGGCGAAAGAAAAAACGGGAGCAGCGACAGGAAATGCAGGAGCAGCGACAGGGAATACGGTCAGTGCGCCCATTTCGAAATGCGGCCATCGCATGCCGCCGAAGGGAATATCCCAAGTATCAGGTGGCCCATTGAGCCGTGTGGCTGGCGCTTGAAATTACGTGCAAAGGGTACTGATTTTGCAAAGTCGGGCGAGCAAAGAAGCGATCTCCTCTAAAAAATATGTTATACAACATATAAAAATGCCTGCTGCGCTTGGAGCATATAGGATGAAGCCGTATCTTTGCATCGTGTTTTTCATAGTATTAGATTTAAGGTTAACAAGATTGGGATACAGCGGTATCCCTTTTTTTATGTCCCTACGTCAGGCGGCCAGTCCGGAGCGGCCGTTTCCTGCGGAGTGGCGGTTAACTTCTGTTCCTGTCTGACTTTCGCGGGCGTGGCCAGTCGCGTGGTGCCGGGATGGCTTCCGGCAGCCGCGAAGGCGGCGTGGTGTTTCAGGCTCTGTCGCTCATGCGCGGTAGAAGGGCAGGCAGGGATGCCATAAAAATCCCCGGCACCGTGTGGGCACCGGGGATTTTCCAGCTATGATTGTTTACAAATGTCGAGGCGTCAGATGCCGTAGTTGATCGTGCTGAGGTAGTTGTACACTCCGACGAAGCCCAACAGGAACACACCGGCCAAGCAAAGGAAGAGGCCGACGCGTGTGTAGGCGTCGCTCTTGAACGTGGCGATAGGGGCATCGCTCGTCTTGATGTACATGGCCTTCACGATGAGCAGGTAGTAGTAGAGTGAGATGACCGTGTTGATCAACGCGATGAGTACCAGCAAGTGGTGGCCAGCATGGAACGCGGACATGAAGACAAAGATCTTCGAGAAGAAACCTGCGAACGGCGGGATGCCGGCCAGCGAGAAGAGGCACAGGGTCATGAGGAAAGCCAGCCGAGGATTGGTCTGGTAGAGGCCGTTGTAGTCGTCCATTCCAATTTTTCCGCTGTGCTGTTCCACTACGTTGAGCACTGCGAACGCGCCAAGGTTAGCCACGAGGTAGACGAGCAGGTAGAACACCAGCGCAGACATGCCTTGCGCCGTGCCGCTCATTACACCGAGGATGACGTAACCGGCCTGTGAAATGGCAGAGAACGCCATGAAGCGTTTCAGGTTTTTCTGACGAACGGCGAAGATGTTGGCAATCGTGATGCTCGCCGTGACAAGCCAGAAGAAAGCGACGTCCCAGCTTTCGACCATGGGGGCGAAGACCTTGATGAGTACCACAAGCAGGGTGAAGGCCGCAGCGCCTTTCGACATGACGCTGAGGTAGCTTGTCACCACGGTCGGGGCACCTTCGTAGGTGTCTGCTGTCCAGAGGTGGAAGGGGACGAGTGAGATCTTGAAGCCCATGCCGGCAATGAAGCAGGTGAGTGCAAGGATCTGGACGAGACTGCCGTCAATGTGCGTGGCAAGGTCGTTGAAGTAGAGTGTGCCACACGTTCCGTAGATGAACGAGACGCCGTAGAGCAGCAGTGCACTTGAAAAGAGCGCCAGCAGGATGAACTTGGCTCCGGCTTCGGCCGACTCGAAACGGCGCTTGTCGAATGCTACCAATGCGGCCATGGGCACGCTGGCCAGTTCGAGGCCGATGAAGAACATCAGGAAGTGGCCGGACGAAATCATGAAGAACATGCCCAATAGTGTCGACAAGGTGAGCAGGTAGAATTCGCCTTGTTTCACGAGGTTGTCCTCGTTTTTCAGCCAGCTGTGGGCCATCAGGAAAACGATGAGCGTGCCCACGCTGAGAATGGCCTTCATGACGCTGGTCATGGGGGTGTAGAGATACATGCCGCCGAAGGCTTCGCCGCTCTCGCTACCGGGCATGAGCGTCACGACCGTGTGAATAGCCATCAGAACGACGGGCAGGGCTGTGTTGAACGTGCCGCGGCCGCTCTTCTTGTCAGGACACATGAACAGGTCGGCGAAGAAGAGCACGACAATCACCAAGAGCAACGAAAGCTCTGCGTGCATATGGAGAAATTGCGAATAATCCATTGTGGTTGCTATTATTGATTAAAGGAACGGATTGCATGTAGAGGCTACGTGGCCGATGTGGTTCACCATCGGCAGGACGCTGTCGCTGATCATGTCGCTCACCCACAGCGGGGCAAGTCCGAGGCCGGCCACCGCCACGATGAGGCAGATGACGGAGAGGCGTTCGTCCCATGTGGCGTCGGTCAGTTTGAGGTGATGCTCGTTCGTGCAGGTGCCATAGAGAATCTTGCCGACCAGTCGCAGAATGTAGACCGCCGTGATGACGATGCTGGTGCAAGCGGCTATCGTCAGGACGCGGTGGAACGTGTCAGCGTTTTGGAACGCTCCGACGAAGATGGTCATTTCAGCGATGAAGCCGCTCAGGCCCGGGAGGCCGAGGTTGGCAAGACCGGCGATGACGTAGCACACGGACAGGAACGGCATGATGCGCATCAGGCCGTTGAGCTCGCGGATGTCACGGGTGTGGGTGCGGCCGTAGATCATGCCGATAAGGGCGAAGAACAAGGCCGTCATCAAACCGTGGCTCAGCATTTGCAGCACGGCACCCGTGCAGGCTGTCTGGTTGATCATCAGGATGGCGAAGAGCACCAGACCGCAGTGCGAAACCGACGAATAGGCGTTGATGTACTTCAAGTCGGTCTGGACGCAGGCCGAGAATGCACCGTAGACCACGGAGATGCCTGTGAGAATAAGGAAAATCCATCCCAATTCGTTGGCAGCTTCGGGCATGAGGAACATGGCGATGCGGAAACAGCCGTAGCCTCCGAGCTTCATGAGCACTCCGGCGTGCAGCATGGAGACAGCCGTCGGGGCCGAGGCATGACCGTCGGGGCTCCAAGTGTGGAACGGGAAGAGGGCGCCCAGCACGCCGAAACCTACAAACGTAAGAGGGAACCAGATGTATTGTTGCTGTATGTCGATAGCGTGGGCCCCGTTGAGGTGATTGGCTATGTCGATGATGTTCATCGTCTGACCGCCGGCACCGTAGAAGATGCCGAAGATGCCGGCCATGAGGAACGCGGAGCCACCCATCAGCATGAGGGTCAGTTTCATGGCGGCGTATTCCTTCTTTCCGCTACCCCATACGCCGATGAGAAGGTACATCGGGATGAGTGCAATCTCGTAGAACATGAGCATGGCGAACATGTCTACGCAGATGAAGAAGCCGAAAACGCCGAGGCTAAGCAGCGTGAACCACAGGAAGTATTCCTTGGTGAGCGGTTGCAGTTTCCACGAGGCGAATGTGCCGGTGAACACGATGATGGACGACAGCAAAAGCATGGCAACGGAGATGCCGTCCACACCTACGGCGTAGCAGATGTGCAGGGGCTTGATCCATTCGATGGAGTCGGTATAGAGCATTTCTGCGGTCGCTCCGGCTGCACGGTCGCTCAAATAGACGATTGTCAGGTAAGCCGACAGGAGCAGGAGGGCCGAGCTGCCGGCAACCATGACCGTACGGACGCCTTTGACGCCCTTGGCCAGCCATAGGCCCAGCAGCATGAGCAGGGGAATGAGGACAAATAATGATAAGAAGTTCATAGTGTCGAAATCTTAAAGAACCATGATTAATATGACGATCAGTACACCCACGAAGAACACCCAGGCATATTGTTGAACACGTCCGCTCTGGAAGCCACGGATGGCGTAGCTGAGCGAATTTGTGCCCCAAGCCAAGAAATTGAAGAAGCCGTCCACAACGTGGCGGTCGAACCAGGCGATGGGTTTGGAGATGTGCGCGAAGATGATGCGATGGGTAACGAATTGATAGACTTCGTCCATGTAGAAGCGGTGGTAAGCCCACTTGTGCAGGCTGCTGAACCTGTTGGCCAATGCGTCGGCAACGGGTTGACGGTCGCGGGCGTAGATGTATGTGGCGAGCAAGATGGCAGCCACGGCGAAAATGATGCTTGTCACTGCGACGGTCGGGTCAAGATGGATGTGGTAGGCAAGTCCGTCGGAGCTGATGAACTGTCCGAAAGGCATGAAGCCCGTGTCGCCGAGCGGCATCCAGCCGCAGACGCATGTGATGACGGCCAGAATGATGATAGGTACTGTCATGGTCAGCGGAGCCTCGTGGGGCGTGTGGTGGGCATGGAGCTCTTTGTTCTCGGTTCCCCAGAAGATGCCGTAGTAGAGGCGGAACATGTAGAACGCCGTCATGGCGGCAATGATTGTCATGATCCAGCCCATCACGGGACTGTACTGGAAGCAGGCGGTGAGGATTTCGTCTTTTGAGAAGAAGCCTGAGAACGGCGGGATGCCCGCGATGGCGAGGCATGATATGCCGAACGTGATGTGCGTGATGGGCATATATTTGCGCAGGCCGCCCATGGCGCTCATTTCATTGCTGTGGACGGCGTGGATGATGCAGCCGGCACCGAGGAAGAGGCAGGCTTTGAACATGGCGTGGGTGAAGAGATGGAACATTGAAGCCATGTAGCCGAGACCGCCTTCGTGCGGATCCATCGAAGTGCAGACGCCAAGGGCAACCATCATGAAGCCGATTTGTGAAATGGTCGAGAAAGCGAGGACGCGTTTGATGTCACTTTGAACGCAGGCTACCGACGCAGCGTAGAACGCAGTGAAGGCGCCAACCCAAGCAACGATGTGGAGCGTATCCGGGGCGTAGGCAATGAAGAGCGGGAACATGCGGGCGACGAGGTAAACGCCGGCCACAACCATCGTGGCTGCGTGGATGAGGGCGCTGACTGGCGTGGGGCCTTCCATAGCGTCGGGCAGCCAGATGTGCAGCGGGAACATGGCGCTCTTACCGGCACCTCCGATGAACATAAGCCCCAGGGCAGCCGGAAGGATAAACCCGCCTTGCGCGATATTCATGGCCTCAGGGCTGTCGAAGCTGAACGTGCCGCAGTAGTAGCCGTAGAGCAGGATGCCGATGAGGAAGAACATATCGGCGAAGCGTGTCACGATGAAAGCTTTCTTTGAGGCTGCGATGGCGGCCGGACTGGTGAAGTAAAAGCCGATAAGCAAGTAGCTCGACACGCCTACGAGTTCCCAGAAGAGGTACATCTGGAAAATGTTGGTGGCAACGACGAGGCCCAGCATGGACATGGTGAAGAGGCTGAGGAAGGCGTAGTAACGCTGGAAGCCGCGTTCACCGTGCATGTAGCCGAAAGAGTAGATGTGCACCATGAGTGATACGGTCGAGATGACGATGAGCATCATGACTGATATCGGGTCGAGCAGGATGCCGATGTCGAAGTGGAGTCCTTCGTTGAAGAAGGGAAGCCACGTAGCATTGAAAGGCACGATGCGTTCAAACGTCCCGTCGGCCAGGCGCGGCATGGTGAAGTATTCGTAGGCCGTCAGGTAGGACAGTGCGGTCACGGCGAGCAGGCTGCATGTCCCTATCAGCCCCGACAGGCGGTGGCTGAACCACTTCCCGCAAATTCCCAGCAGAAGGAACGAGAGGAAGGGCAGCAACAGTATATATAATGTGTATTCCATATGTGTTTCTTTCTGTGTTAGGAGTTAGGGGACTACCATTTCATCTTTTCGAGATGCTTCACCTGGATGCTGCGCACGTTGCGGTAGATGTTGATCATGATGGCAATGGCGATAGCGCTTTCGGCAGCCGATATGGCGATTGAGAAGAGGGCGAAGAAGTAGCCCTCGTGGCCTTCGGGGAAGAGCATCCGATTGAATACGGCGAAGTTCAGGTCCGTGGCGTTGAGCATCAGCTCGATGGCGAGTAGGATGGCCAGCGTGGAGCGGCGCGTCAGGAATCCATAAATACCGGCGAACATCATGACGGCCGATACGATCAAGTAGTATTCTAAGTGTATCATGGCGAATTTTGTTCGGTTTTAGCGTTTACGGGCGATGACCAGGCCGCCAATGATGCAGGCGAGCAGCAGGACGGAGACGGCCTCAAAAGGCAGCAGGTAGCCGGCTTTGTCGGTCGACAGCATGAACTGGCCAATCGTGTCGATGGTGATGAGATTCTCAGACGGCGTGTCAGTGATTCCTGCCGCGGTCTTGAACTGGTGTGTCAGCAGAATGAATAACACGACTCCCAGTCCGACGAGTGAGGAGAGCAGGCTGGCTGCGACTTTGCCTTTCGTCAGGGTGCTCAGTTTGTCGTCTTTTGCCCCGCTGGTGAGCAGGATGGAGAAGACGTAGAGCACGATGATGCCGCCGGCGTAGACCATCACTTGGACGGAGCCCAGGAACGTGTATCCCATCAGGAAGTAGAAACCTGCCGTGCCGAAGAGGACGAACAGCAGATACGTGGCCGCACGGATGATGCTTTTGGTCGTCACCGTCATCACGGAGAGCACGGCGACGCACAGGGCCAGCACGAGGAATATGATAAGTTCAGCGTTCATAGTTTGTCTTTATTTCTTTTCCATTACTTTGCTGCCTTCGTGGTTGAGTTTGCGGATGAGTTTCGAGCGGTCGAATACGGCGTTCTCGAAACTTTGGTCAAAGGTGATGGCGCCGTGCGGGCAGGCACGGACACAGAGCTGGCAGAACATGCACGAGCCGAGGTTGTACTCGTAGCTGACGAGCTGTCTTTTTTTCTTGCCGTCTTCGGTTTCCACCATCTCGCTTTTTACGGTGATAGTTCCGTTGGGGCAGGCCATCTGGCAGAGGCCGCACGCCACGCAGCGATGTTCGTTGTTTTCGTTGTGGGGCATGATGAGCGAGCCGCGGAAGCGGTCGAACATTTTGAGTTCGCCACGGTTCTCGGGATACTGCTCGGTGATTTTCGGGGTGAAGAATTCACGCATGCTCGTCTTCAAGCCGATGCAGAGGGTCTTGATGCCCCCGAGCAGCCCGCCGATGTAAGTTTTATCTTCGTTCATTGTGATTTGCTTTACCGATTTAGAAGTGAATGCCGAAGGCTACGACGAGGGCCATCAGGACGAGGTTGACCATGCTGATGGGCAGGAGGTATTTCCATTCGAGCGACAGGATTTGGTCGATACGCAGGCGCGGGAACGTCCAGCGCATCCACATGAGCAGGAAAACGACAAAGAACGTCTTGCCGATGAACCAGACGGCGCCGGGGATGTAGCCCATAGCTACGTTGAAGCCGTCGAGGCCTGGGAAGTAGATGGGCGCCCAGCCGCCGAGGAAGATGGTGGTGGCGATACCTGCTACGATGAAGAGGTTGAGGTACTCGGCCAGGTAGTAGAAGCCGAAGTGCATGCCCGAATACTCCGTGTGGTAGCCGGCGGTCAGCTCGCTTTCGCTCTCGGGCAGGTCGAACGGGCCGCGATTACACTCGGCGTTACCGGCCACGAGGTAAACGAGGAACGCGATGACGGCGGGTATGTGGCCGCGGAAGAGGTTCCATCCGTAGTCGGCCTGTTGCTGTACGAGCTCGGAGATTTGCATCGTGCCGGTCAGGGCGATCATCGTGAGCATCGTTATGCCGATCGAGAGTTCGTAGCTGATGATTTGTGCACCACTACGCATGGCGCCGATCAGGGCGTACTTGTTGTTTGAGCTCCATCCGGCCAGCAGGATGCCGACCACACCGATCGACGAGGCGGCCAGCAGGAAGAAGACGCCCACGTTGAAATCCAGGATGAGCGCTCCCTTGTTCCAGGGCAGGCAGGAGAATGTCAGCATCGACGCGACGATGACCAGGAACGGCGCAAGGTTGTGCAGCAAAAGGTCGGAGTTGCGCATCGAGATGATCTCCTTGGTGAGCATCTTGAACACGTCGGCGAACACTTGGAGCGAGCCCCATTTGCCGACGCGGTTCGGGCCGATGCGGCATTGGAAGAAGGCGCAGACCTTGCGTTCCATATAGATGAGCACGATGGCAAAGACGGCATAGAGCGTGATGATGACCAACGCTACGAGCACGCACTCGATGAGCAGTGCTCCCCACTCCGGCATGACCGAGGTGAGCAGGCCGTGAATCCACTGGGATACTATTGAAAAGTCAAACATGTCTTTGGGTGTTAACGGTCAATATCGGGAACAACATAGTCGACGGTTCCGCCGATGGTGATGAGGTCGGCCAGCAGGTTGTCGCGGCAGGCCGTGTCCATCACAGCCACAAGCGGCAGGCCGGTCGAGCGGTAGTGCAGGCGGTAGGGGAACTTGTCGCCGTGGCTTTCGAGCAGCACGCCGAATTCGCCGCGGCTGCCTTCAACGCACGAGTAGTACGTGCCCTCGGGCACCTTGATGATGGGTTTCATCTTCTCTTGGAACGGTCCCTCGGGGATGTTGTCGATCAGCTGTTCGATGATGTTCAGGCTCTCCATGATTTCGTCCATACGGATCATGTAGCGGGCAAAGCTGTCGCCCTCGGTGCGCGTGATCTCTTTGAACTCGACCTTGTCGTAGGCGGCATAGGGACGCAGCTTGCGGACGTCGTTGTGCCAGCCCGAGGCGCGGCCCGTACCACCGGTGCAGCCGAATGAGATGACCTGCTCCTTGGTCAGTTTGCCGACGCCTACGGCGCGGTTGTGGAAGATGACGTTGCCCGTGAAGATGTCGTGGTATTCTTGGATGTTGTGGCGCATGTAGGGGATGAACTCCTTGACGCGCTTCACGAAGTTCGGGTGGATGTCAGCCATCACGCCGCCGATCGTGTTGTAGTTCAGGATGAGGCGTCCGCCGCAGGTCTCTTCGAAGATGTCGAGGATCTTTTCGCGGTCGCGGAAGCCGTAGAGGAAGGCCGTAGTGGCGCCGAGGTCCTGGCAGAGGCACGAAAAGTAGAGGATGTGCGAGTCGATTCGTTGCAGCTCATCCATGATGGTGCGGATGTACTGTACGCGCTCGCTGACTTCTACGCCCATAGCTTGTTCGATGCACATGCAGAGCGCGTGGCGGTTCTGCATGGCGCCGAGGTAGTCCAGACGGTCGGTCAGGGCCAGTGTCTGGGGGTAGGTGAGGCTTTCGTTGAGTTTTTCGATGCCGCGGTGGATGTAGCCGAGGATGGGGTCGACTTTGCGGATGCGCTCGCCTTCAAGGTTGATGCGGAAGTGGAGCACACCGTGGGTCGAGGGGTGCTGCGGTCCGATGTTGATGACGTAATCGTCGTCGCCGAAGATTTTTGTCTTCGTGCAGCGGAGCGTGCCGTCGGGGTCGAGCGTGTAGCAGGGGGCCTCGTCGGTGAGCGGCTCGTTGGTCATGCGCAGAGGATTGTCCTTTTCCGGATCGTTGTCCTTGCGGAAGGGGAATCCCACCCAGTCTTCGCGCATGTAGATGCGGCGCAGGTCGGGGTGACCGGTGAAGATGATGCCATAGAAGTCGTAGGCTTCGCGCTCGTAGATGTTGGCGATGTCCCAAAGGTCGCTGACGCTTGGGACGATGGGGCGCTCGCGGTCGGTTGTCGCCGTTTTCAGGGCTACTTGTTTGCCTGTCGTGGTCGACACGAGCTGGTAGATGACGCCCAAGCCGCCCTCTTCACCCCAGTCCATGCCGACGAGGTTTTCAAGGAAGTCCATGCTTTCTTCGCTGCGCAGGCGTTCCATCTCGGCGCGCAACAGCTCGGGGGCGACAAAGCGCGGTTCGCACAGGTTCTTGGCCGGTTCTGCCGGTTTGGCAGGAGCGGCGGGGCGTGCCGGTGCGGCTTTGGGTGCGGCAGCGGCAGCTGGTTTTCCGGCCGGTGCGGCTGCGGGCTGGGAGCCCGTGCTGGCCGGTTGTTTCGTGGTTTGGTCGTTGTTTTCCATCATGCCTTTTCTTCCTCGTTTACGATAGCTGTTTCTTTTTCCATCACGGATTTGCGGCTCATGGGGTCTTTTTCCTTGCGGTTGGTCGTGCCGAAGAAGTTCTCAACCTTCACTTTGCGTTGCAACTGCATCATGCCGTAGAGGAACGACTCCGGCCGCGGGGGACATCCGGGGACGTAGACGTCGACGGGGATAATCTGGTCGACGCCGTTCACCACGTGGTAGGACTTGCGGAACGGCCCTCCGCTGATCGAGCAGCCGCCGATGGCCACGACGTATTTCGGGTCGGCCATCTGGTCGTAGAGGCGCTTCAGTACGGGAGCCATTTTTGTCGTGATGGTTCCGCTCACAAGGATTACGTCGGCCTGGCGCGGACTGTTGCGTGTCACCTCGAAACCGAAGCGGGCGATGTCGTAGCGCGCGGCGCAGACGGCCATGAATTCGATGCCGCAGCAGCTCGTGGCGAACGTCAGCGGCCAGAGCGAGTTGCTCCGTCCCCAGTCGATGAGGTCGTCGAGTTTGCTGACGATGACGTTGGCACCGCCGGCGTTGAGCTCTTCGACGAGTTTCTCGAAAGTCTCGTTGTCTTTGAACTCCTCGTAGGGAATCGACTTGATCTTCGGGCGTTTTGTTATTGCCATTTGAGCGCTCCTTTCCTCCAGGCATAAGCCAAGCCCAGAACTAAGATGAACAAGAAGAAGAGCACACTGAGCAGGCCGGCCGGTCCGAGGCTACGCATCACGACGGCCCACGGGAAGAGGAACATCGTTTCCACGTCGAACATCAGGAACAGGATGGCGAACAAGTAGTAGCCTACGCGGAACTGCATCCACGAGCGCCCGCGCGTGGGGATACCACACTCGTAGGCCTCGTCCTTTTGCGCGTTGAATGAACGCGGCGCGATGAGCTGGGCCAGTGCCACGACGATGCCTACGAACGCGATGCCTGTCAGCAGGACGGTCACTAATAAGGTAAAGTTCATAGCTCTAAATGTTATTGATTAATGTTGTTTTCTCTCTCAGACGGGGACGGCGTGAACAGGGCGGATGTAAGAACGAAAGCGCACGTCCGGGCCTGCAATGTGGCGCCTGACGTGCGGATACGACAAAACAGCGGGTCGGACAGCTGTCCTCCTGCTGCTGGCGATGCGAATGTTTCCCGCAGCTCGAGTCCTGCGGGGAGCGATGTTGTGCCCTTGTTCACGTCTTTCGTCTTACAGCGGGCAAAGGTAGTAATAAATGTTAGTAAATGCAAAGTCGGCGTGTCACTTTCTGTGTTAAAAGTGGGTGGTTCACTCTTGTTTTTTTCACATGGCCTGCCTGCTGGGCCTGTCAGCCGTTTGGAAATTTCTGTCAGCCGTCCTGTTCCTCCTGTTCCTGCGGCAGTTTTTCCTGTTGCCCTGTCGGGGGACGGGGCGGGCTCGCTCCTTTGCGGAGAGGCACAAAAAAGGCGCGCTCCAAACGGAACGCGCCTTCTGAAAGGGGGACCTTGCGGGTGGAACGTTACTTCACCACCACTTTCTTGCCTTGATGGATGTAGATGCCCGGCTGGGTGGGACGCTCGTAGCGGCGGCCCATGAGGTCATAGTAGGCCTTGTCCTGGCTTTCGGGGCGTTCTGCAATCACGTCGTCGATGGCTGTGGAGACGGGGCGCTCTGCCACCCAGCTGAACAGGTCGTAGTTGCATCCCGTGTTGCCGGCCGAGAGGGTCACGTCAGCCGTGCCGTTGATGGCGTCGCCGGTCAGGTTCAGGTTGTTGGTCAGGTTGATGACCGATGAGGCCAGTCCGTCGCCCTTGCTGTCGGTCATGTCGACGGCGTTTCCGGCCGAGCCGTTGCCGATGGCCAGACCGTTGATGAGGGTCAGCTTCGTGCCGCGGCGGGCTTTGATGATGTCGTCCCAGGCGTTTTTGCGGAGTCCGTCGCTGACGTCAGCGGTCGACAGGTTCTCGAATGTGACGTTCTCGACGGTGAAGTCGGACTGTCCGTTCTGCTCGGGATAGTTTCCGTCGAGGTTTCCGTCGGCCTCGATGCCGCGCGGGTCACCTTCGTCGGTGGTGAAGTCCTCGCTCCAATAGGCATAGGCGTTCGTGAGCTTTCCGCGGTAACCTTGTGTGAAGTCGAAGCAGTCGTCCTCGCAGTCTACGGCGAGCAGGTTGGAGACGTTGACTGTTCCGCCGAAGAATTCGATGGCGTCGTCGCCGCCGTTGGCGATGTAGAGGTTCTCGATGCGCGTGCCGTTGCCGACAGCGTTGAGCGTGAGTCCGTTGTGCTCCACGTCGCGGTTGGACTTGGCGCCCGTCTGGTTGAGGATGATGTAGCTCAGGACGCCCGAGTTGTCGGCCGCGTCGCTGCCGCCGTAGAGGAAGCTTGGGTCGATTTCAGTCGAGCCCTCGCCCCCGCCGGCGATGGGAGCGCGTCCGTTCAGGATGAGGCCGCCCCAGTAGCTCGACGGTGCGTCGTCGCGGTCAGCCTTGAAGGTGATGGGCGCAGTGGCAGTGCCTTCGGCGAAGATCTGTCCGCCGCGGTCGACGAGGATGTACTTGTCGAATCCCTCTTCGGCCAGGATGGTCGTTCCGGCGTCGATGGTCAGCCGTCCCTGTACGATGACAGCGCCAGCGAGCGTGTAGACCTTGTCGGCAGTCCAGTGTTCCTCCGTGCCGGCGGCGATAGTGTGAGCCTCGATGCGCTCCGAGCCTGTGGCCGTGAAGAATCCCGTCCATGCCAGTGCTGATGTCGGACATCCCGTGTTGCCGGTCGAGAGGGTCACGTCGGCCATGCCGTTGATGGCGTCGCCGGTCAGGTTCAGGTTGTTGGTCAGGTTGATGACCGATGAGGCCAGTCCGTCGCCCTTGCTGTCGGTCATGTCGACGGCGTTTCCGGCCGAGCCGTTGCCGATGGCCAGACCGTTGATGAGGGTCAGCTTCGTGCCGCGGCGGGCTTTGATGATGTCGTCCCAGGCGTTTTTGCGGAGTCCGTCGCTGACGTCAGCGGTCGACAGGTTCTCGAATGTGACGTTCTCGACGGTGAAGTCGGACTGTCCGTTCTGCTCGGGATAGTTTCCGTCGAGGTTTCCGTCGGCCTCGATGCCGCGCGGGTCACCTTCGTCGGTGGTGAAGTCCTCGCTCCAATAGGCATAGGCGTTCGTGAGCTTTCCGCGGTAACCTTGTGTGAAGTCGAAGCAGTCGTCCTCGCAGTCTACGGCGAGCAGGTTGGAGACGTTGACTGTTCCGCCGAAGAATTCGATGGCGTCGTCGCCGCCGTTGGCGATGTAGAGGTTCTCGATGCGCGTGCCGTTGCCGACAGCGTTGAGCGTGAGTCCGTTGTGCTCCACGTCGCGGTTGGACTTGGCGCCCGTCTGGTTGAGGATGATGTAGCTCAGGACGCCCGAGTTGTCGGCCGCGTCGCTGCCGCCGTAGAGGAAGCTTGGGTCGATTTCAGTCGAGCCCTCGCCCCCGCCGGCGATGGGAGCGCGTCCGTTCAGGATGAGGCCGCCCCAGTAGCTCGACGGTGCGTCGTCGCGGTCAGCCTTGAAGGTGATGGGCGCAGTGGCAGTGCCTTCGGCGAAGATCTGTCCGCCGCGGTCGACGAGGATGTACTTGTCGAATCCCTCTTCGGCCAGGATGGTCGTTCCGGCGTCGATGGTCAGCCGTCCCTGTACGACGACAGCGCCTGTGAGCGTGTAGACCTTGTCGGCTGTCCAGTGTTCCTCCGTGCCGGCCGCAATGGTGTGAGCGGCGATGGTTTCGGGCGTGGCGGCTTGGAGCGCTCCTGCCGAAAGAAGAAGTGACCCCATCATCATGGCTCCTCTGCGGGTGAGGATGCGGAGTTGTACGCTTTTTTTCATACCTTTAAGAATTTAGTTTAGGGTTATGTTACGTTTGATTATTGTCGTGGTCAGAATTTCAACGAGAGTCCCAGACTCAGGTCGATGGCGTTGCGGTAAGAGTTCATCACGAGTTTGTCTCCCTTGCCGACGTATTGATAGTTGCCCTCGTCGTCACGTTCTTTGATGGTGGCGCGGCGGGTGAGCTTGTGGGTCGGGTTGAGCAGGTTCTTGGCCTTGAAGCTCAGCGAGAGGCGCTTGGTGAGTTTGGCCGAGGCCACGAAGTCGAGCGTGGCGACGCCTTCTTCCATCACGTCTTGGTAGTCTTCCATACCGATGGAGTAGAGGCGGTCGCTGAAATAGTTGAAGACCAGCGCGGTGGTCACCTGGCGTTCGCCGCGTGTCCATTGGTAGGTCAGGTCGGCGTTGACGAGCCACGGGGCGGCACCTTCGAGTTGCGAGCCCTTGTTCTCGTAGGTCAGGCTGGTGGAGTTCGGGACGCGGACGCTGGTGTAGATGTACGAGGCGTTGACGCCGGCCGTCAGGCTGTGGACGGACTCGGCCTTTCCGCCGAGGTCGAAGAGTTTCTTGCGGACATCAAGTTCGACGCCGGCCACCGTGGCGTGGTTCGACACGTTCTCGTAGCGCATGTAGGTGCCGCCGCCTGTCGTCTGGATGCGTGAGATTGGATCCTTGATGTATTTGTAGAAGCCGTTGACGGTCACGATTTCACCCTCGCCCATGTACCAGTCCCATTTGAGGTCGGCGTTGTAGTTGTCAGAGGGTTTGAGGTCCGGGTTACCCACGCTGTTGAACGCGGCGCCGATGTATTGGTACGGCGATATCTCCTTGGCCTGCGGCAGGGTATAGGTGCGGCTCAGGCCGAGGCGCAGGGCGTGACGGTCGGTGAGGTCGTAGCGCAGGTTAAGGCTTGGGAGCACGAAGTGTTTCTTGAAGTCGTTATGGCCGCGCAGGCGCTGTTGGATGTCATAGTCTACGGCCATGTCGACGTGGTCGTAGCGTACGCCGAGGTTGGCGGTCAGGCCGGTCGGAAAGCTGTATGTGGCCTCGATATAGCCGGTGTGGATGTCCTTGTCGACGGTGTAGGACGAGGGCAGGTAGTTGACGAACGTGCGGATGCCCTCGCTGTTCACGTGGCCGTCGAAGTCGGGATAGTCAACGTCGAGCTGCGGCCGTCCGCTGGAATAGAAGCCGTAGTCGGCGGCGCGGAAGTCGTCGCTGACAAGGCGTGCCTTGTAGCCCACGCGCAGGTTCGACGGGTTTTCGAGGTCGTCGGTCAGGCGGAAAGTATATCCGGCTCGCACGTTGAGGTCTTTCTCTTTCAGCTCGGTGTAGGAACGGTTGTTGTAGCCCTCGCCCACGAGCGGAACGAGCGCGTTGTTGTCCGTGTCGAGGCCCATGTAGAGGTCGCGGCGGTCGGGCTCGTCGCCCTCCATTGTGTTGTAGGCCGCGCCGACGTTCAGCTTGTGGCGGACGGAGGGAGTCCAGTTATAGTCGAGCTGGTTGACGAGCAGGAAGTTCTCGTTGACCTGTTGGCGTTGGTAGAGGCCGCCTTCGTCGGCGTAAGATGTCTCGCCGAATTTGCTGTTCTGCCCCATGTAGTTGCCCACGGAGGCACGGCTGTCGTGCACGGTGAGGAAGTTGTAGGCCAGCTTGTGCGTGCCGGGGATGCTGAACGTCACGTTGGCCATGCCGAGCTGGCGGACGCTTTGTTCCGACTTCTTACCGGTCTGGTCGCGGTAGATGTTGCGGTTGTTGGTGCCGGCATCGCGGATGGCCTCGGTGCTGTAATTGAAGTCGGTCGAATGGCCGAGCACGGCGAAGAGTGAGAGAGGGAGTTCGCGCTCGCCGAGGAGGAAACGGTGGCCGCCGGAGATGCCGTAGCTCTGGTTGACGGGCACGTGATGGCGGCGGGGGTTGAGCCGGTTGCGGAAAAGTCCGATGGGCTGTTCCGAGTAAAGGGCGTCGAGCCCTTCGGCGCTGGGCCAGCTGCCCCGGGCGCCGCCGAAGGCGTTCATGCCGTCGGGCAGGAGGAGCGTGTGGCCGGCGGTCTGTGTGTTGAACCCGCCCGAAAGGCCGATGGCCAAGCCGCCCTTGCCCGACAGCTCCTTCGAGTTGACGTTGATGCGGGCTCCCGCGACGTCGCCTTCGGTGCTGGCGTTGAACACCTTGTTGACATCGAGCGACTGGATGATGTCGGATTCGAAGAAGTCGAGCGATATGTTTTTGTATTCGGGGTCTTCCGAAGGTACGCTGAACTCGTTGAGTGTCGTGACGTTGTAGCGGTCGCCCAAGCCACGGACGAAGACGTTCTTCACGCCGTCCTGCTTCGAGATGCCTGCCACTTTCGACACGACGGCCTCTGCGTCAGAGGCTCCCTTGCGGCTCATCTCGCTGGCGCTCACCTGTTGCACGGCGACGACAGAGTTGCGCTGCACGGTGAGCGCTACGTTCTCGCTCTCCTTGTCCCTGCGGCCCACAACGGTGGCGTGGTCCAGCGAGATGTCGCGGGCTTCGAGCTTCACGCTGAACGTGAAGAGGCTGTCGGCACTAAGGCGGATGGAGTCGATCACCTCGGGGAGATAGCCGAGATAATTGATAGAGATGGTGTAGGCTCCGGTAGGAAGGTTTTCGAGCTTGAATCCGCCGATGGAGTCCGTGAGCACCACTTGATCCTGGGTGCCTGCCACGCGGATGACGGCGCCGATGAGCGGTTCGTTCGTCGCCTTGTCGACGACGACGCCTCTGACGTTTTCGTGCGCCAGTGCCGGCAGGGCGATGGCTGACGCCATGAGGCTGGCTGCGGTGAGGTTGCGGGCTGTTTTTCTCATGATTACTTCTGTCCTTGTATTTCCGAGTGCAAAAGTAGTAGAGACGTGTAACGAAGCCGTGAAGGTCTGGTGACAAAGGACTGACGAAAGCATTACGAAACCGTTGCGCCTGCTGCCGCCCTGCTGCGGGATGAGCCGGCAGGTGGGCGGGTGCAGCGGCCTGTCGCCCCGTTCCTCCCGTCGCAGTGACAGGAAGCGCTGCCACTGCGACGGAATTTTCTGTCAGCCGTCCCGTACGGACGGGACGCCTTATGGCGCAGACGGCCCTGTCCGGCCGAAAGATTGCCGGACCGTTCTTGTTTTTCCGGCGGCTATTGCGTATCTTTGCTCCTGGGTCGGGAGCGTCCCTCAGGTGGCGTCGTGCCCCGCACCTTTGTTATGAAAATCCGTATCCGTTCCACGTCGCGTTCCGTTCCGTCGCCCCGCCGGCTTCCGGTGTGGGCGGTGTGGGCGGCTGTGGCCGTGGCGGCCGTTGTCTTCTTTGTGTGCAGCCCCGAAGCCGTTCCGTTTTTCCCCCGCTGCCCTTTCCATGTCCTGACGGGCTTGCAGTGTCCAGGTTGCGGCCTGCAACGCGCTGTCCACAGCCTGCTGCACCTCGACCTGACCGCCGCCTTCCGTCACAATGCCCTGTTCGTTTCCGTCCTGCCCTATGTGGCGTTCCTCGGTCTTGCTTCCAGGCAGCGTCATCGCTGGCCGCGCCTCTATGCCAGCCTGACGGGGCCGGTGGCCATCTGTCTGGTGGCTACGGTCACGGCCTTCTGGTTCGTCGGCCGCAACGTCTGGGGGTGGTAAGGACAGCCCCAGAGACCGCTTCCGCAGCGTGGAGGATAACTTGCTGGGCGTCCGGCAATTTTTTTGCAAAAAAAAGACACCAATCTCACCTACCAATCAATGAAAACACTATATTTGTAGTGTTAATCGTTGAACCTCAAAAAAGAGCCAGCTATGAAAAGATTGTTGAAAGGCTTGTTAGCCATGTTTGCCGGTTTACTGCTATTCCTCGTTCCTACCGTCATGAGCGCCAGCAACGCCCCGAAGAACAAAATCGCAGGCCACTGGATGCTTATCTACGAAGGCAAGACCTACTATAAGCTCATTGAGCCCGACGGCCGCTTCCTCAACCTTGCGCCGGACGAGGCCACGGGCATCTACTACGTGTCGCGTCAGGGCACATACACCCTTGAAGGCGAGAACCACTACGTCGAGACAATCACCCACGAATGGGGCGAAGCCATCGCACCGGACAAGACCGACATCACCTACACGGTGAAACGCAAGAAGCTGATCCTTGATTTTGAAAAGTACGGTCAGTCGATGTACGAAGAGTGGGAGAAAACCAGTATCGTGCCCGAGTACAAGACGCACAAGTAACCCGTCTGGCCGGCGCCCTGCTGCGCCCGCCGACGACTGGACTACGAAGCCGGCCTGCCGCCACAGGCCGGCTTCATCGTGTCCGGGCGTTCGCTGTGGCGGATTATTTCGTAACTTTGCAGGGCGTTACACATCGTTATATATAGTGACACACATTATTATATATAGTGGGCGGCGTGGCGGGACGTGCCTCGCGTCTGCATGTTTCCGCTTGCGGCCCGTACGGACATCCAACCAAACGCCGCAGTCATGACGACCGGGCAGACAAGGTTCGAACGCATGACGACGCAGCCCGTGCCCAGGCTCGTTGCCTCGCTGGCCATGCCCACCATTGTCAGCATGCTCGTCACGTCCCTGTACAACATGGCCGACACCTACTTCATGGGGCAGATCAGCACGGCTGCCACTGCCGCCGTGGGCATCGCCTTCCCGGTCATGTCGGTCGTCCAGGCCGTCGGCTTCTTCTTCGGGCACGGTTCGGGCAACTTCATCTCGCGCCGTCTCGGCGCGGGCGACCTCGTGCCAGCCCGCCGCATGGCAGCCACGGGCTTCTATGCCGCCCTGCTGACCGGCCTGTGCCTTGCAGTGTTGGGCTACGTCTTCCTGACGCCCCTCTGCCGCGCACTTGGCGCTACTGACACAATCCTGCCGCTGGCCGAGACTTACGTGGGCATCGTCATGGCGGGAGCGCCCTTTATGACAGCCTCGCTCGTGCTTAACAACCAGATGCGCTTTCAGGGCAATGCGGCCTACGCCATGGTCGGCATCGTCTCCGGGGCGGTGCTCAACGTGATGCTCGCGCCGCTGCTGATTTTCGTGGCGGGGTGGGGCATAGCCGGCGCAGCCGTTGCCACAGTCGTCTGCCAGGCTTTCAGCTTCGGCCTGCTTCTTTTCATGACGCGACGTGGCGGGACGCTCAGCGTGGCGCCCCGCCACTTGCGTTGGCGGCGCAGCGACTTCGCCGAGATCGTGCGCGGAGGCTCACCCTCGCTCAGCCGGCAGGCGCTGGCCTGCCTGGCCACCCTGCTGCTCAATCATGCCGCCGCAGCCTACGGCGACGCCGCTATCGCGGGAATGAGCATCGTCACGCGCATCACGTTCTTCATCTTTTCGTTCCTGCTTGGTTTCGGACAGGGCTTCCAGCCCGTTTGCGGCTTCAACTATGGCGCGGGCCTGAACGGCCGTGTGCTGGCCGGTTTCTGGTTCTGTGTGCGTGTGGGAGGCGTTTTCATGCTCTTGTGTTCCGCACTCGGTTTTGTGTTCGCCCCGGAAGTCGTCCACCTCTTCCGTGCTGATCCCGCCGTGGTCGCCGTCGGCACCGATGCCCTGCGCTGGCAGCTGCTCGTCCTGCCCCTCAACGTGTTCGTGACGATAAGCAACATGACCTTGCAGACTATCCGCAAGAGCGGCCGCGCCGTGCTGCTTGCTTCGGCCCGCCAAGGGCTGTTCTTCATACCTCTGATTGTCGTGCTGCCACGATGGTTCGGCCTTTCGGGCGTCGAGGCCTGCCAGGCCGTGTCCGACCTGCTGGCTTTCGTCTTGGCTGTGCCGCTCATGACCGGCGTTTTGCGCGAACTGAAACGTTAAAGCGTAATGGCGGACACGAAAACCGTAGTTTCAGACGGAGTTTTGTCGGAAAAAACTCTTACTTTTGCAGGCAGTGGCACACTGTTGATTATGAAAAAGTCAGTCAAACGAATCCTGATGGCCGTGGGAGTGCTGCTCCTCGCCCTTCCCGCAGTGTCGGCTCCCGAGGCTGCCAAGCGTTTCAAGCTGGTCATCGACGCCGGGCACGGGGGGCACGACGCCGGCGCCGTGGGCGCTTTTTCGAAAGAAAAGAACATCAATCTCAGCATAGCTTTGGCTTTCGGCAAGTTGGTCGAAGCCAATTGTCCCGACGTGACGGTCATCTACACCCGTAAGACCGACAAGTTCGTCCCCCTGCAAGAGCGCGCTGACATCGCCAACCGTGCGGGCGCCGACCTTTTCATCTCGGTCCACACCAACGCCTTGCCCGGCGGGAAGATTGCCTATGGCTCCGAGACCTACACCCTCGGTATGGCGCGCGCCGCCGCCAACCTCGATGTGGCCAAGCGTGAAAACTCGGTCATTCTCTATGAGGAGGACTACAAGACCCGTTATTCCGGCTTCGACCCCAATTCGGCTGAAAGCTACATCATCTTTGAGTTTATCCAAGACCAGTATATGCGGCAGAGCGTCAGTCTTGCGCGTTCCATCCAGCGGGCTTACGTCCGCACTGCCGGACGTAGGGACAAGGGTGTCCATCAGGCCGGCTTCCTCGTCCTGCGTAACACGTCGATGCCTTCCGTCCTGACGGAGGTCGGTTTCATCTCGACGCCGGCCGAGGAACGTTTCCTCAACACAAAAGAAGGCGTGGCCAAAATGGGACGCAGCATATACGAAGGCTTCCTCGAATACCGCCGGGCACAGGGAGGGACGAAGGCGTTGCTCCATCCGTTCGACGACGGCGGGGCGAAGAAAAACAGCCGGAAAGCCGAGCGCGACGCCAAACGCCGCGACGCCAGCGCGGACGTCGAGGCCGAGACGAGGGCCGCCGAGTCGGCCGCGCCGCCCGCCGGAGCCGACAACATTCCCGCGCAGGGCGAAAAAACGGGACGGCTGACAGAAGAAACGGGAACTGCGGCTGACAAACCTGGACGGCTGACAGAAGACGCGCCCCGTACGGCCGCCGGCCGCGTCGAGTACCGTGTGCAACTCATTGCGTCGAGCCGCAAACTCGCGAAAAGCGACGCCTCGTTCAAAGGCTTGGCCCCGGTGAGCTATTATGAGGAAGGCGGCCTTTACAAATACACCTACGGCTCGACCGGTGACTACAACGAAGCCCTCCGCCTGCAACGCGAGGCCCGCAAAGCCGTCGCGGGCGCCTTCGTGGTGGCCTTTGTCGACGGCAAACGCGTGAGCGTGGCCGAGGCCCGCCGTGCCGCCACATCAAAGTAATCCATAGAAACGACGATAATTATGAAATTCTTTACCAAAGAAGTTAAGATCGCACTGACCGCCATTGTAGCCGCCGCGCTCTTATTCTTCATCATTAATTTCTTTAAGGGAATCAATCTTTTCAGCCCGACGAACCATTATGTCGTCCGTTTCGACAACGTGGCCGGACTGACCGTCTCCGCGCCCGTATATGCCAACGGCTATCCTGTGGGCACGGTGCGTTCCATCAGCTACGACTATGCGAGCCGCGACCGCGTCATGGTTGACGTCGAGCTCGACGACGAGATGCGCATCCCCGCCGGAACCCGCGCGGAACTGGCTTCGCAGATGTTGGGAGGCGTGACGATGAGCCTCATCCTCGGCCCGAACCCGGCCGATGTGCTCTCGCCCGGCGACACAGTCGAGGGAGGTGTCCATCAGGGAGCGATTGAGAAACTCGAAGCCATGATGCCCGTCATCGAAACCATGGTGCCGAAGATTGACTCCATCCTGACGAACATCAACCGCCTGACCGGCGACCCAGCTCTGGCCGCCACGTTGCAGAACGCCGCCGCCCTGACCGCCGACCTGCGCACCACGACACGCCAGCTCAACACCCTGATGGAGAACGACGTCCCCCAACTCACCGCCCACCTCAACCAGATCGGCGCCAATGTCGAGACGCTCTCGGGCAACTTGGCCCAAGTGGATGTCAAGGGCACCGTGGATAACGTCAACGCTACGCTGCGCGACGCGCAAGGTTTCGTACAGACGATGAACTCCCTCACGCAGAACCTCGACAGCAAGATGCGCGCCGACGACAACTCGCTGGGCCTCCTGCTGAGTGACCGACAACTCTATGACAACCTGAACAGCACCGTCCGCAGTGCCGACTCGCTGCTCATCGACTTGCGCCAGCATCCGAAGCGTTATGTCCACTTCTCGCTCTTCGGGCGGAAAGACAAGTAGGAAAGAAACATTTTTTTCCGATAAGACGTAAATCGTTGTCAGCCAGGGTGTCCCGCCGGAAACCCTGGCTTTTCCGTCTGTATCCCCGACAGGCATAACGCCCACAGGAACAGCCATTTCCGGCAAAGCGGCGTAAAAAACGGTCCTCCCGACCGCGACGTACGGCAGCAGAAAAAGTGAGGCGAAGCGTTGCGCGTTAGCCAAAAAAATGCCAACTTTGCAATTCCGTCGCCATGGGCGGCGGACACCGTAGCCGTCGAAAGAAAAACTCATGGAAGCGCAGAAAGCCCGTCAAGCCTGGGAGCAATTCTTACAGCTCATCCGCGAAAAAGTGCCGCAGGATCAGACCTTCAGCACATGGTTTGAGCCGTTGGAATTCGTCGAGTTCGTCGAAGCAGAAGGCGAGCGCAAACTCGTCATCTCCGGACCGAACCGCTTTGTCGGCGAGTTCATCGAAGAGCATTACGCAAGGCTCGTCTCGAACGTCGTGCGCAGCGTCTACGGCATGGGCGTCAAGGTGGAATACCGCTTTGCGCCCGACGCCCCGACCCCTTCGCCGCAGCCTATCCTCAGCGGTTCGGCCCACGCGGTGCCGCCTTCTGTGATGCAGCCCGGCGGCGAGGCGGGCGGCACGCAGTCCGGGTTCGATCCGAACCTCAATCCGGACTATACGTTCGCCAATTTCATCGAAGGAAAAAGCAACAAGCTCGCGCGCAGTGTGGGCCTGTCGATTGCAGATAACCCGAAGCAAGTCACGTTCAACCCGTTCTTCATCTACGGTCCGTCGGGCGTCGGAAAGACTCACCTGGCCACCGCCATCGGCTGGCGTATCGTCAACCGTTTCCCCCAGAAGCGCGTGCTCATGGTGTCGGCCCACACGTTCATGCGCCAGTTCACTGATTCTGTGCGGCGCGACCGTTGGAACGACTTCATCAACTTCTATCAGAGTGTCGACGTCCTGATTGTCGACGACATACAGGAGATGACCACGCCCAGGACACAGCAAACTTTCTTCCACATCTTCAATCATCTTCACCTGAACAAGCGTTTGCTCATCATGACGAGCGACCGCCCGCCCGCACTGCTCGAAGGAATGGAAGAACGCCTCCTGACGCGTTTCAAGTGGGGCATGTCGGCCAGCCTGCACCGTCCCGATGCCACGTTACGGCGTCGCATCCTCGAATCGAAGATCAAGAGCAACGGCCTGACCATCGCCGACGACGTGGTCAGTTACATTGCCGAAAACGTCAGCAACAACGTGCGCGAGCTTGAAGGCGTCATCAATTCCCTGATGCTCCGCTCCATTGTCAACGACCGTGAGATCGATGTCCCCATGGCCGCCCATGTCATCAGTTGCCTTGTCAATTTGGAGAAACGGCAGATCAGTGTGCAGGCCGTCACAAAGGCTGTTTGCCGTCACTACAAGGTGAAGGAGCGCGACGTCGTTTCGGCCGGGCGGAAAAAGGAGGTGGTGCAGGCGCGTCACCTCGCAATGTTCCTCTCGCAGAAGTACACCGGCCTCTCGTCGGCCCAGATAGGGCGGAACTTCGGCAAGCGCGACCACTCGACGGTCCTATATGCCTGTTCGCAGGTCGAGAAGCGCATCTCGATAGACATGGCCTACCGGCAGGAGGTGGAAGAAATCGAAAGCACGCTCAACACCTGACCGTCGCCCTGCCGCCATGCTCCTCGATACGCTTAAACGCTACTTCGGCTACGACTCGTTCCGTCCCCGGCAGGAGGAAATCATCCGCCACGTCATGTCGGGGCGCGACTGCCTTGTCCTGATGCCCACAGGAGGCGGCAAGAGCCTCTGCTACCAGGTTCCGGCGCTTGAAATGGAGGGGACGGCGGTTGTTGTCTCCCCGCTTATCTCGCTCATGAAGGACCAGGTCGAGGCGCTCAGGGCCAACGGCATTGCGGCCGTCGCGCTCAACAGCAGCCTTCCGGCTGGCGAGCAGCGCCTCCTGCGCCAACAGTGTGTGCAAGGTCAGGTCAAGCTCCTCTACCTGTCCCCCGAGACATTGCTTTCGGAGCTTCCTTATCTTCTCCATGATATCAGCGTGAGCCTCTTCGCCATCGACGAGGCTCACTGTGTCAGCCAGTGGGGCCACGACTTCCGTCCTGAATATACACAGCTCGGCATCCTGCGGCGTGAGTTCCCTGACGTGCCTGTCATGGCGCTCACTGCCACGGCCGACAAGGTCACCCGTCGCGACATCCTCGCCCAACTCGCGCTCCGCGAGCCCGCTGTGTTCATCTCCTCGTTCGACCGTCCCAATCTGAATCTCGATGTGAAATGCGGGCTCAAAGGCCGTGAAAAACTGTCGGCCGTGCTCCGCTTCATCGCGGCCCATGAAGGACAAAGCGGCATAGTCTACTGCCTTTCGCGCAAGACGACCGACAAACTCGCCGCCGACCTGCGCGCCCATGGCGTCGTGGCAGCGTCCTACCACGCAGGCCTCAGTGCCGACGAACGCAACACCACGCAGACCGACTTCATCCGCGACCGTGTCCAGGTCGTCGTGGCGACCATCGCCTTCGGCATGGGTATCGACAAGAGCAACGTCCGGTGGGTCATCCACTACAACCTGCCGAAGAGCATCGAGAGCTTCTATCAGGAGATAGGCCGTGCGGGGCGCGACGGCCTGCCTGCCGACACTCTCTTGCTCTACAACTATGCAGACATCGTGCAGCTGGCCACGTTTGCCAGGGAGAGCGGGCAGCGCGAGATAAACATGGAGCGTCTCAGCCGTATGCAGGAATATGCGGAGGCCGAGGTGTGCCGTCGCCGCATATTGCTCAATTATTTCGGCGAAGTGAGCGAGCACGATTGCGGCAATTGCGATGTATGCCGCTGCCCGCCCGTCCGTTTTGACGGGACGGTCCACGCGCAGAAAGCCCTGAGTGCCATAGCCCGTACAGGCGAGGCTGCGGGCTTCCAGACCGTGGTGGACATCTTGGTCGGCCGCTATACGCCCACTGTCCGTGAGGCAGGCTTCGAGCGCCTCCGCACGTTTGGCGCCGGCCGCGATGTGCCTGCCCGCGACTGGCATGCCTATCTTCTGCAACTGCTCCAATCCGGTTTGCTCGACGTGGCGTATGACGAGCAGAACCATCTGAAAATCACAGCATACGGCCGGCGCGTCTTGTTCGGCCACGAACGCATCCAGCTGGCCGTTGTGCGCCGCGATGAGGCCGCTCCGCGAGCTGCCCGCGGCCGGACGAAGCCCGCCCCGGCCGCGCCGTCGCTTCCTCTCGGCGGCGTGCCTGCCTCGTCGGCGGGCGACGACGCCCTCTTTGAGCGCCTGCGTGCCCTTCGCCGCCGGCTGGCCGACTCCGAAGGGCTTCCGCCTTACATCGTCATGAGTGACAAAGTGCTCCGCGCCCTAGCTGCCATCCGCCCTACGACGCTCGAGAAAATGAGTATGGTCAACGGCATCGGAGAGTATAAGCTGAGAAAATACGGCGCCCTGTTTATTGATGCCATCAAAGAATTTGCCTCCTGAACCTGTACGGCCTGTCGGATAAATCACTACCTTTGCTATTGCGAAGGTAGGATGCGGCTCGGCCAAGTCCCGCGAGGAGCCAGCTCCTCCGGCCTCGGCGCTCGCCTTTCACTACCTTTGTCATAACAAAGGACCAATTGTGCAGACCTATGGTAAAGATGGCTGATTACATCCGGCGGATAGAAATAAAAAGTCTTTGGAGCGGACGCAAGCACGTAGTCTGGGAGCTTCACCCCGACGTGAACATCCTGAGCGGAGTGAATGGCGTCGGGAAGACTACTATCCTCAACAAACTCGTCTATCGTTTGCACGCCGACAGCGCAGCGGGCGCGCTCAGTGCCGCCGAGGCGCACGGCGTAAAGATTGACTTCGAACCGGCCGACGCTACGGCCATCCGTTTCGACGTTATACGGAGTTTCGACCGTCCCCTTGTCCAAAGCGACTTGCTCGGCAAGGTGGCCGACGCCCACGTCGCCACGGAACTCGACCTCCAACTTTATCAGCTCCAACGCCGTTACCTGGACTATCAGGTCAATATCGGCAACCGCATGATCTCCCTTCTGACGGGCGGCGACCCCGACGCGCGGGAGAAAGCCACCGCCGTGGCCGACGCCAAGCGGCGTTTCCAGGACATGGTGGACGAGCTTTTCAACGAGACGGGGAAGAAAATCGACCGGACGAGCAACGAGATACGCTTCGAGCAGATGGGCGAAATCCTCCTGCCCCACCAGCTTTCGAGCGGCGAGAAACAAATGCTCGCCATCCTGCTCACCGTGCTCATCGAAGACCGCCAGCCTTATGCCCTCTTCATGGACGAGCCCGAGGTCAGCCTGCACGTTGAGTGGCAGCAGCGCCTCATCGGCCTCATCAGGGAGCTGAATCCGCACGCCCAGGTGGTGCTGACGACGCACTCGCCCGCCGTCATCATGGACGGCTGGCTCGATGCCGTCACCGAGGTGAGCGACATCACCGAGTGAACTGCCCCGCGAACGCTTCAAACTGACGACTTATGGCAAAGCGTCTTTCGAAAAACCTCACGTCGCGTTACCTCGAAGCCGCCTACCGCTTGCAATCGAAGCGGGCGCGGCGGAAAATCTTCGCGTACGTCGAGAGTTATGACGATGTGTTTTTTTGGAGTCAGTTGCTGCGCAAGGTCGAGACGGAGGAGTTCTGCTTCGAGGTGATGCTGCCTTCGCGCAGCACGCTCTGCAAGGGTAAGCGGCAGGCACTCACCAACGTGATGGGCGAACAGCTCGGCGGGCACATGATAGCCTGCGTCGACGCCGACTACGACTACCTCATGCAGGGTGCCACCGACATCTCGCGCACTGTGACGCGCAATCCTTACGTCTTCCACACCTACGTGTATGCCATCGAGAACTACGAGTGTTATGCTCCGGCGCTTCAAAACGTCTGCGTCATGGCCACGCTCAACGACCACCGAATCTTCGATTTCGAGAGTTTCCTTTCGGCCTTCTCCGTCGCCATCTGGCCTCTCTTCGTCTGGTCTGTCTGGTGTTACCGGCACGGTTATTACAAGACCTTCTCGATGGCAGACTTCTGTAACGTCATCGCGCTCAGCAACCTCAGTTTCGCACATCCCGACCACGCCCTCGAACAGCTCCGACACCGTGTCAACCGGAAGACGAATTGGCTCCAACACCACCTGCCACAGGCGCGGAAAGACTACGCCGCCCTGCGCGACGAGCTTGTCAGCCTTGGCCTCACGCCTGAGACCACCTACCTTTACATCCGCGGCCATGACCTTTGCGACGCTGTCGTGTCGCCGCTGCTGGCCGCCGTGTGCGAGGCGCTCCGCCGTGAGCGCGAGCACGAGATCCGGCGCCTTGCGGAACACAGCGTGCAGATGCAGAACGAGCTGTCGGCCTATCAGCATGCCGCGGCTCCTTTTGAGGAAATGCTCCGCAAACACACCGGCTACCGCGACGCCCCGCCTTATCGTCGCGTCCAGGCCGACGTGCGCAGCCTGCTGGCCTCCCTTTCCGAACAGTCAAAACCGAAGAATAATGAAAGAAACCCCGAAGAACGGCTACCCCGCACGCCGTTATGACCAGCCCGTTAAGCGTTATTGCCAGACGCTCGACCTGCGCGACGAACCGGCTCTCATCGCCGAGTACCGCCGCCTCCACAGCGAACCCTGCATCTGGCAGGAAATCCTCGACGGCATCCGCAGCGTCGGCATCCTTGAGATGGAGATCTATCTCGTCGGCACGCGCCTTTTCATGATTGTCGAGGCGCCGCTCGACTTCGACTGGGACAGCGCCATGCAGCGTATGGCTACCCTGCCGCGGCAGGCTGAGTGGGAAGCGCTCACCGCACGTTACCAGAAAGCTTCGGCAGACGCCTCGTCCGCCGAAAAGTGGCAGCTGATGGAGCGCATCTTCCACCTCTACGACCGTTGAACGCTTTCCGGGCCCCATCCGCCGTCTCCCCCGCAGGAGTGCGGATGTGCGGCGTGGCCTTTCAGTAGCCGGCAGGCTGGCTGCGCGGAAAGGCTGCCGGGCTTGTCTGTCCTGTCAGGCAAGCCCGTGGATCCTGTCAGCCGTTCCGTAACTCCTGCCACAGCGACAGAAGTTCCTGTCGGCCGTCCCGTTTTTCCTGCTGCCGCGGCCACTGAGGGCTCAGTGCGTCCATGGGTTGCGTCCAGCCGTCCCGCCGGTTGGGCCAGCAGTTTTTCCGCCCTTCTCGCTATGATGGTTTTTTTCAAATAAAAACTATTTTTCACCGTCAGAAAATGTGTAAAAACTGTAACTTTGCACCCGAATTGTAACTAAGTATCCATTAAGCAAAGAAAAACGATGAAAAAGATCAGAGCCGCCGTGGTAGGTTACGGCAATATCGGAAAATATGTGCTCGAGGCGCTGCAAGCTGCGCCCGACTTCGAAGTGGCCGGCATCGTCCGTCGCAACGCCACGGGCGAGCAGCCCGCCGAACTGGCCGCCTATCCCGTCGTGAGCGACATCCGTCAGCTCGAAGCCGTCGACGTGGCCATCCTTGCCACCCCGACGCGCAGCGTCGAGGCCTATGCCAAGGAAATCCTCGCCCTCGGCATCCACACCGTCGACAGTTTCGACATCCATACCCAGATCCCCGCCCTGCGCCGCTCGCTCGGTGAGGTGGCCCGCCAGCACGGCGTGGTGTCCATCATCTCGGCCGGCTGGGACCCGGGAAGCGACAGCGTGGTGCGCGCCCTGTTGCAGGCCATCGCCCCGAAAGGTCTGACCTACACGAATTTCGGCCCGGGCATGAGCATGGGTCATACGGTAGCCGTCAAGTCGAAGCCGGGCGTCAAGGCTGCCCTGTCGATGACGATTCCCACAGGGGAGGGCATCCATCGCCGCATGGTCTATGTGGAAGTCGAGGATGGCTACAAGTTCGAGGACATCGCCGCCGCCGTGAAAGCGGACCCCTATTTCGCCAGCGACGAGACCCACGTGATCGAAGTGCCGTCGGTCGACGCGCTCCTCGACATGGGTCACGGCGTCAACCTGACGCGCAAGGGCGTCAGCGGACGGACACAGAACCAGCTCTTTGAGTTCAACATGCGCATCAACAACCCTGCCCTGACGGGCCAAGTGCTGGTCTGCGTGGCACGTGCAGCCATGAAGCAGCAGCCCGGTTGTTACACGATGATCGAAGTGCCGGTCATCGACCTGCTCCCCGGCGACCGCGAGGAGCTCGTTGCACATTTAGTATAGTGCCGCCGCGTCTCGTGGCGCGCTGGCAGTTTACGAAAAGAACTCCCCGGCCGGACAGTTGCAACCCTGTCGGCCGGGGAGTTCTTTTGTGGAGTTCAGGGTGTTCGGGAAGGTGCCTGTGCGTTTCCCGTGCCATGGTTTGCGGGCTCCGTGTCTGCTTTGTGCCGTCGCGCCTTATTCCTTGACGAATGGTTTTAGCCCCTTGACGGCCTCGGCCGCCGTGATGCGGCGTCCGCCGTTGTCCAGATCGATGAGGACGTAGCGATTGTTGCCCATGCCCAGTTCTTTCATGTACGACAGTTGGCGCAAGCCGTGGCGGCTCTCAATGCGTTCGACGAGGTCATGGTGCTCCGCCTCGGTCATGGCGTAGACGAGGTCGACACAGGCTTGGTCGAGGGCAAGAATGTCGGTGGACGAGAGGATGCCGACGTTGGGCGTGACGACAGGCTCGGCGGCCAGGCCTTCACAGTCGCACGAGACCGACATGTTGCGCATGACGTTGACATACGTGATGTGGGGGCCGAAAAAGTCCACGACGGCTTTCGTCGATTCCGTCATGCGCTCCATAAACTCCTCCTTGGCGATGTCCCATTGGTCGTCCTGGTTCGGGGTGGTGTGTATCCAAGCCTTTCCGATGCGGCCGTCTGCACAGCCGATGCCGATGTTCTTGTTGCTCCCGCCGAAGCCGCCCTGCGTGTGGCCCTTGAAGTGAGTGAGCACGACGAGTGAGTTGTAGTCCGCCAAGTGGCTGCCCACCGACATCTTGTCGAACCATTTGCCACCCTTGACCGGTAGTGTCAGAGTGTCCTCCTCGTCCATGATGTCGACCGGACAGAATGTCCATCCGTTCACCTCAATCGTCTTGCGGTGCTGCTCGGTGGTGTAGCGGTCGCCTTCGTAGTAGGTGTTCGTTTCGACAATGTGTGCGTCGGGCAGGTCCTTTGTGATGAGTTCCTTCACCCAGGCGGCCGGGATGATGTTCGGGCCGTGCTGCTCGCCGGTGTGCAGTTTCACACCGACGCGGCCGCCAATGTGTGCCGACACCTGCTCGTAAGCGTTGATCAGGCCCTCCGGGTTGAGCTTGCGGGTGAAGTAGACGATGGATTCGTTGCCTGTCCGCTCTTCATAGGGCACGTACTTGTTCCCGTCCACGCCGGGAGTGGGCGTGGGCTGTGCCATGGCTGTTGTTCCCATGGTAAATAGGCTTGCAATCATAGTGATTATTGTATGTTTCATGACAGGGATGGATAAAATTGTCATACCTGATTGCAAAGATAGCCCTTTCGCTGCTTTCGGCGGTGACCTCCGCAGCTGCTTTTATTACCCGGATTACGGTTTCTCGCCGCCCGGTGCGGGGATGCGGGCCGGCTGGCAGACTTTCGCGCCCGCCGTCGCTGCGCCCATCCCTGCGTCCGCCGCTGCTTGCGTGCGGTTGCGCCCGTACGCCGGGCGACATGAATGTCGCCCCTACGTTTCCCGTCGAAACGGTCAGCCGGATAGAAATTTCTGTCAGCCGACCCGTAATTTCTGTCAGCCGACCCGTGGAGATGCCATCCCTGCGGCCGTCGTCGCTTGCGTGTGGTCGCGCTGTCTGCCGGGCGACATGAATGTCGCCCCTACGTTTCCCGTCGTTTCGGTCGCGGCGACGGGAAATTCTGTTGCCCTGTCCGCCATTTTTGGCACAACGGGGCGAAAAACGCCCGGCCTGTGCCGCAGGTTGGCAGGAGTGGGGCGTAATTTTGCCCCGTATCACACAAAAACTTCGCGATATGATCACGTTGGACACATACGACGTCAAGATTTTCACCGACCGCGTCGAGCCCGGAGCCCTCGACCAGTTGCGCGGACTGATGGCCATCCCGGCGTTTGCGGGCTGCCGGGTGCGCGTCATGCCCGACGTCCATGCCGGGGCGGGTTGCGTCATCGGTTTCACGGGCGACCTGGGCGAGAAAGTCGTCCCCAACATCGTGGGTGTCGACATCGGTTGCGGCATCCTCGTGCAGCCCCTTGGCGCCTTGCGCCACGTCGACGGGCACGCCCTGACCGCCTTTATCCGCGCGGCCATCCCCTCGGGGCGCGACTTCCGCGACGCGCACTACGAGCCCCTGCCCGTCGCCTATGCCGCGCGCCGCGCCGAGGCCCGGCAGCTCGTCACGCAGTTGCGCTGCTACCGCGAGCTGCGCGACGTCGACCGCATCCGGGGGAGCATCGGCAGCCTCGGGGGCGGCAACCACTTCATCGAGGTGGACCGCGACAGTCAGGGGCGGCTCTACCTCCTCGTGCACACCGGCAGCCGCAACTTGGGGAAACAGGTGGCCAGTCTCTACCAGAAGCTGGCAGTGAAGTGCCAGTCGGGGTGGGCCGAGCTGATGCGCGAGCAGGAGCGCCTGATTGCCGCATACAAGGCGGCGGGCCGTCGCGGCGAACTGCAAGAGGCCATCCGGCGGCTGCGCGGTTCGTTCAGGATGCGCCCCTCGTCCGTCCCGTCCGACCTGGCTTGGCTCGAAGGCCGGGAGCGCGACGACTACCTGCACGACATGCGCCTCTGCCAGCGTTGGGCGGCGATCAACCGCCGTCTCGTGGCCGACCTTATCCTCGGCCATCTGGCCGCCCGGCCGGACGGGTCCGTCAACCCCGCTGCCCTGCGCGACGAAGCCTTTGAGAGCGTGCACAACTATATCGGCGAGGACAACGTGATCCGCAAGGGCGCCATCTCGGCACGGCAGGGCGAACGTTGCATCATACCGCTGAACATGCGCGACGGGGCGCTCCTCGCTACCGGGCGCGGCAACGCCGATTGGAACCACTCTGCCCCGCACGGCGCGGGCCGCGTCATGAGCCGCCGCGAGGCTTTCGAGCGCATCACGATGGCCGACTACGGCGCCGCGATGGCCGGCGTGTACAGCGAGACCGTCACCCCGACACCCGCGACGAGGCCCCGATGGCCTACAAGCCGGTCGCCGAAATCCGGCGCTACCTCAGCGAGACCGTCGACGTCGACGACACGCTTCGCCCCCTCTTCAACTTCAAAGCGGCGGAGTGAGCCGTGCGGCCGCCGGGATGGGGGAAAGAGCCACGGCTGCGGTACGGTTTCGACGCAGCGTGGCGGCGCGTCCGCCTGCGGCGCGGGGCGTCTTTTTCTCGCCGTGAACCAACTTTAACCAACCGGCGGGGGCGGCGGATGCCCGAATCGTCGTTTCTTTGAGCGCGAAAAACGTTCCACCCCGTGCGGCACGTAAGGCGAAAACTCCATATATCGTACCGATTACGGGTGACGGTAAATTGATTACACCCCAACAAGGATTGATTACTCCTATAATAATATGTAAAAGTATGAGTGAAGCCACATTCAGAACCATGCGAAGCCTCCTCCACCCGTCCGGCGGGCGCGAGGAGCAGACGCTCATCGTCCCCGACTACCAACGGGGATACAAGTGGGCGGTGAAAGAACTCCTGTCGGCCGGAGGCGTCGAGGAAAATTCGGCGCTCGAAACGCTCCTCAGTAACCTGGACATTGCCTTCTGCATCGCCGAGGACACCGACTACTTCCTTCAAGGCGTCACCGTCCGTGAGAGCACGGACGGGCTCGTCCTCATCGACGGCCAGCAGCGCGTCACGTCGTTCTACCTCATCCTCTGGTTCCTCGGCGGCCCCGACGCCATCCGCCCCATCCGCTTGCAGTATGACGTCCGCGCCGCCTCGCAGCGCTTCCTCGACGCGCTGCACGACCAGCAGCCCAACGAGTGCTTCCCGCGGCTGACGGGCAGCGAAGCAGAGGGCAACAGGGAAGACGAACAGGACGTCTATTACTTCAAACAAGCCCTCCGGCAAATCCATAGTCGGTGGGGAAAACGGCCGAAAGAAGAGCGTGAAAGCCTGATGGACTGGCTCTTGGATCGGGTCAGGGTGATCTATCTGACCGTCGACACGCCGGAGAAGGCAGTCCGTACGTTCACGATGATGAACGGCGCCAAAGCCACGATGCTCGCCGAAGAGCTCGCCAAGGCCGAAGCGTTGCGCCGTTTGGCCACGGAAGGCGAACCGGTCGAAGAGGAAGACGAAGGCGACTTCGGCGGCGTCCCGACTTTGGACGACTGCTTTGATGAAATCCGTCAGTGGGCGGCCACGCAGTGGGAGACGGCCGCCCGGCGCGGACGCTGCGCCCGCGAGTGGGACCGCTGGCTCTATTGGTGGAACCGCCCCGACGTGCAGCGCTTCTTCAATGTGCAGACGCCCTGGGGCTGGCTTTTGGACTACGCGCTCTGGGATTGGTCGGAGGGTAAGACCAACCGGTTCAGCTTCGAGGCGTTCCGCAGCGCTTTCATGCGTTTCTTATCTGACGCGCAGGACTGCTTCGAGCGCCTGCGTAGCATCCAGACCGCCATTGAGGACGTCTATGCCGACCCCGTGGCCTACAACTGGCTCGGGCTCTCCTTGCTGTTCGCACCGAGGCGTGACGAACGCTACGCCACGCTCCGCTATTTCCTCCGTCACCGCCACGGCGCGGACGCCTTGGCCCGCTACGCCAAGTGCCGCCTGGCCGGCGCCACCCATCAGGAGATCACGGGTGAGGGTCAGGGCAACGCGGAGGAAAAAGAGCGGCGACTGCACGAGAAGCAAGCGCGCTTGCAGCACCTGTTGGCCGCGGCGGATGCCTACAACGACGACGAGGCCAAGGCGGCGTGCTTCGGCTTCCTGCTCTATCTTAACCTTGTCGAGGACAACCGGCTGGGGCGCAAGTTCGACTTCACCGTCTGGGGCGCCAAGTCGTTGGAGCACATCTGGCCCAAGGCTCGCGTGTCTCACCGTGACGCCGACGGCACGTTCCGCCGCGGCGACGGCGCCGAGCTGACGCCCGAAGAGAAGGAAGAGGTCTGCGCGGGAGCGCCCGGGTGGCTCGACCGTGCGCAGATCCGCACCGCCGGCGGCCAGCCCCTGAGCGAGCATTGCGTGGGCAACCTCGTCCTGCTCTACGGACGCGACAACTCGGCCTTCGGTGCCCGCAGCTATGAAGAGAAAAAGACCGCCTTCTTCGACGTCAGCAGTGACGCTTTCCGCAGCCGCCACTTGCTGCACACCGTGTCCAAGTTCGCGGCCACCGCGTGGGGCGCCCGGCAAATCGCGGACTACTACGAAGAAATCCAGGAACAAGTCAAAACGTTATACCATGAGTAACTATCATACTTTCCAAAGCGGCGAGGAATACACCCTCGGCCGCCTCTTGGGCACGCCGCACTGCCTCGTCGTGCCCGACCTGCAACGGGATTATTGCTGGGGCAGCGAGACCTACGGGCGTAACTGCGAGGCGCAAGGCGAGCTCGTGACCGCCTTTGTCGACGACCTCATCGAGGCGTTCCGCGCCGACGAAGCCCGCACGCTCGGCGTGCTCTACGGCTACGAGGAGGTGGCCGGGCGCGTCATGCTCTGCGATGGGCAGCAGCGCTTTACCACGCTCTACCTCCTCGTCGGCGTTCTCACGCACCGCATCGACGGCGTGAAGTTCGCCAGCTACCTCCAAGGCTTCCCCGGCGACGTCCGACTGAGCTACGAAGTGCGCGAGAGCACGCTCAGCTTCCTTGGCGATTTGTCGCGGTATTATTTCTGCGACCGTAGCGGCGTCTTGCCGCCCGCTGAGGGCGAGGACAAGACGCAGACGCCCGACTGGTACCGCCACGCCTACGACCTCGACCCCTCGGCGTGCTCCATGCTGGCCGCCGTGCGTACGATTGAGGCGCGCCTCGACGCGGCCGGCGTGGACGAGGGCGACTTCGGGCGTTACGTCCTCGACGAGTTGCGCTTCGTCTACTATGACATGGGTGACCGCCAGCACGGCGAGGAGGCCTTTGTGGTCATCAACACCACCGGCGAGCCCCTTACGGCCACCGAGAACTTGAAGCCGCAGTTGCTGAGCCGCGTGACGGGCGACGCCCGCAGCGTCCGTGCCCGCGAGTGGGAAGACCGCGAAGACTGGTGCTGGCGCCATCATGACCACGAGGGCGGCGAGCGGACGTCGGACGCCCTGAGCCGCGACTTCTACGTGTGGTTCTGGCAAATGCGACGGCGACAGGTAAGCGAGACACTACGGCGCGAAAGGCTCGACGCCCTGTTCCTGAAAGCGGACGGGGAGCTGGACGAGACGCTCGCCGAGGTGCACCGTTGTTTTACGGCTTTGAAAACTGTGGTCGGCGAAGTGGAGCGCGACGGCGCTCTGCGCGGCCTGCTCGCCACCCTGCGCCGCCTGCTCTATGAGGGCGAGGGGACGGACGGCCTCTTCACCTGGCTGCGCCGTCGGCAGGCTGAGGATGTCCTCCTGCCCCTCGTGGCGTTCGCGGAGCGCTTCGGTGCGTCGGCCTCGTTCGGCGACGACGTCGTGCGCTTTGCCCGCAGGCTCTGCAAGAACGCTGCGGACAAGAAGTTCGGTCGCCAGCGTCCGGACGGCGGCGGCTATGTGGACTGGCGCTACGTCTTGCAACTTGTAGACTGCGCCGAGGACGTCGACGGCCTGCTCACGGCGGACACCCTCGGCGACGGAGCCGGTTTGAAGCCTGTCGCGAACGTCCCGATAGCCCGCTGGTTCGACGCCGACGAGCAGGACAAGCGCCGCCTCGCCGCGTCCGGGGTCGACGTGGCGGCATGGGAGGAGGACGACGCCCTGCGTTTCGACCTCAGTGTGCTGGGCGGCAGCACGGTCACGACGGACGACGCCCGCCGGCGCCGCGACAACCTCGTCGCGCTCAGTCTCTGCCGACACGGTGGCGACGCCCCGGCCGACTTGGCGGCTTTCTATTGGCTCTACCGCTTCTTGAAAGGTTGGGGCGACGGCGTGGGACATGTCGGTTACGCTACGTGGGACGGCGAAGGCACTTACTATCATACTTATGATTATGGAACGGACTACGGGCGGGCTTACCGCGACGCCGACTTCCTGTCGCTGCTCGCCTCGGCCGACCTGCTGACGGAGTTGAAGCACCGCGTTGCCGATGCGTTCCGCCCGACGGGCTACGAGCTCACGGCCGCCACGTTCACGCCCACGGCCTACCTGCGTTCGTGGCTGCTGCTCAAAACCTTGGTGGCTGCCGACCGCGGCGTCGTCCTGAACTATTGGGACGACCGGGCCATCGGTTGTTATGCCGGCCAGGCTGACGACAACCGCCTCAACGACGACCAGCCGTTCTGCATGGCCAACTCATGCGCGGGCTACCTCTTCCGTTCCGACGTCCGCCGTGCCGAGGATTATCTCAACCCCTCCCTCTTCGACGCGCCCCTCCTTGCGCCGGGCTGCGACGTCGACGGCGAAGCCTTTGAGAACCGGAAGGTGCCCGTCGAGGTCGTGCGGGCTTCGGCGGACTACCTCGCGCGGCTCTACGAGGCCTTCATGGCGGGCGCCTGACACAGACGCGGGGCGCACAGTCCGGCCCGCCGGATCGCGCCCCGCTGCACACGGTGGACAGCCTCAGGGCTGCTGTCTGCATGGCATAAGCAAGCGGCGCCCCGGGCGAAGTGCGGAAACGACCGCACGCCCGGGGCGCCGTTCTTGTCGGCATACAAAAAAAGAGGAGCTTTCTCCTCATCGGACGGAAAGCTCCTCTTCGCTTCGCGGTGCGTACGGGACTCGAACCCGTGACCCCATGCGTGACAGGCATGTATTCTAACCAGCTGAACTAACGCACCATTTCGTTTCGCGGCGTTGCCGTGGCTTTATCTCTCAAAAGCGGTGCAAAGATACGGAGTTATTTTGAAACCTCCAAACATTTCGGCGAAAAAAGTGCTTAACCTGCTGCTATTCGCGAAATGGCTGGGCTGATCCACACAAAATCCGCCTGGTCGTTTCGGCATAGGTTTGAAAAAGTTTGAATACAGTGCCGCATGTTGCGGACAATTCGCTAACTTTGGCAGGCGAAGCTAGGATGTCGTTCGGGCAAATTCCCGGAATGCCGGGACTCTTGTGCTGTGACGCCGGTTGACCGTTGTTCCTGTCGGGATGGCCGGCTGTTTTTAGGAAAACACCATATATTTCTGCATCCGCTTTGTGACAGTCTGCACGAGCCATACCCTGTCTTCTCGGTGGTGTGTGGCTGTTCATGCGAGCTGTCAGTTCCTGTCCGTTTATTTGTTTTAACCGATACAAAAATGCAGACGACCCATTCAAATGAAGCAAACAGAAAGACGGGGCTTGCGCCCGAATTCATCGTCCCCGGAAACGAGACGACGCCTCCTTATCTCATCAAGGTCATAGGTGTTGGCGGGGGTGGCGGCAATGCCGTCCGGCACATGGCCCAGCAGGGTATCAAAGACGTCGAGTTCATCTTGTGCAACACCGACCGCCAAGTGCTTGACAGCGAAGACGGTCTTCTGCTCTTGCAGCTTGGTTCGACGGGCCTCGGCACCGGCGGCGACCCGCAGAAGGGCAAGGAGGCTGCCGAAGAGAGCATCGAGCAGATCCGTCATCTCTTTGACGACGGCACGAACATGGCCTTCATCACGGCGGGCATGGGCGGCGGAACGGGCACCGGGGCTGCTCCCATTGTGGCCAGTGTGGCCAAAGAGATGGGCGTGCTGACGGTGGGCATCGTCACCCTTCCGTTCCTCTTCGAGCGGCCGTGGCAAATCCGCCAGGCCCTGCGCGGGCTGGCCGAAATGCGAAAGAGTGTCGACGCTCTCATCGTCATCAACAATGAACGCCTGCGCGCTTTGGAGAGCGAGGGCGACCTTCCGGTCATCGAGGCTTTCCAGAAGGCCGACGACATCCTTGCCGTCGCCACCCGCAGCATTGCGGAAATCGTGACCGTCCTCGGCATTGTCAACCGCGACTTCAACGACGTCAACACCATCATGCGCGACGGCGGGAGCTCCATCATCGTCTCAGGACGTGCCTCCGGGCCTCACCGGGTGCGCGAGGCCATCGTCAATGCGCTCCATTCGCCCCTCTTGCAGGAGAACGACATCACGCGGGCACGCAAGTTGCTTTATGTCCTCTATGCCAGCAGGGAATCCCCCATACGCATCAGCGAGATTGCCGACGTCAACCGTTTCACCGCCTCGTTCCCTCCGGATGTACGCGCAATATGGGGAATGTATGAAGACGAAACGCTCGGCGAGGACGTCAAAATCACCATCATTGCCACAGGCCTTGACAGCCAGCCGCCTGCTGCGCAGACGCCCGACGAACTGTCGGACGACGATATCATCGCGCTTTACTATGAAGGTGCCGTGCCGAACGAAACCGCATCCGACGCAGCGGATGAGACGGCCGCTGCGACAGAAATTCCTATCGCAGCGCCGGAAAATCCTGTCGCAGCGACAGAAAATACGGACAGGGCGACCGCAAAGGCGAGGAAAGCATCGCCCTTTCGTGAGCGTATCGCCCGTGTCAACGATCTTATCAACCATTTCATGAGCGACTGACAGCGTGACGCGGGAAGACGGCCATCTTCCCGCGTCACAGGATAATGGCCGTCGCGAACATAGGTTTCGCATGCCTGCCGTATCTTTGCAGCCACACTATGAGAAAGACACGGGAAATGTGGCACTGCTTCCGTTCTTCCTGTCTGGGCTTGTGGTCCGGCTTTGTTTGCCGTCGGAGGAAAAGGCCGGCGTGCCGGGACTGTCCGCGTGCCTTCCGGGGTGATTTTCATGACATGTGGCGGCGCGGGCAGGTCTGTTGGCCTGCGCCGTGGTGGCGCTGTTGTCATTCCCCGCTTTCTTCAATCTGCACGACGATGACGCGCGTTGTCGCGGCGGTGAGGGAGAAACGCTGGTCGGGCCGCTCGCCGACGAGCCAGGCGATGGCGTCGCCGCTGCAAACGACGCAGGCTTGCGCCTTGTCGGTGAGGGAGCGCTTGCGGTCGGTCAGGTAATCACTGACGAGTTTCGAGCCCTTCATGCCGTAGGGGTGGAAGCGGTCGCCGCGCTGGACGGGGCGGCAGGTGAGGTTTCCTGCACGGTCGGCGTCGAGGCAGGCCGTCGCGGCGTCGCGGGGGATGGCGCCGAGGGCCTCCCGCGTGAGGGTGGTGCGGCTGAGGCGGCGTCCGCCGGGCAGGTCGTATGTGCCGTCGCGGTCGAGGGAAAAAGGTTCGAAGCCGTGGGGCGCCGGGCGCAGGCGCAGCGTCCTGCGGTCGCGCACGAGGAGCCATCCCGGCGCGGCGTAGCGGGCGCCGCTCGGGCCGTCCAGGTGGGCTGTCACGGCGTCGGTCTGTGCCGTCGTAAAGCCGTAAGGGGCGAGCCATTCGTGCAGCAGGGTCGGCACGGCCACTTCGGCCCTCAGGGCTGCGATGTCGATGTCCAAGCCGTCGCCAGCCGGGCGGCAGACGCGGCTGCGGGCGGCGGCGACGGCACTGTCCATGAGCAGGCCGGCTTCGGCCATGCGGGCGGCGGTGATGGCGAGGGTGTCGACCACTGATGGGTTCAGTTCGCGTAGCCGGGGCATTATTTCGAGGCGCAGCCGGTTGCGTTTGACGTCGGGCACGAGGTTTGAGCTGTCCGTCACGTAAGGCTGTCCGCAGCGGCGGAGGTAGCCGACGGCTTCTTCGTGTGTCGTGCCGAGCATCGGACGCACGATGCGGCCGCGGCGCCAACCCATGCCGGCCAATCCGCGCCATCCTGTGCCCCGGATGAGGTGGAGGAGGAGTGTTTCGGCGTTGTCGTCGGCGTGGTGGGCTACGGCCACAGCCTCCAAGGCCTGCGTATTGAGCAGGTGGTCGAACCATTCGTAGCGCAAGCGTCGCGCGGCCATCTCTAAGCTCTCGCTGTGGCGGCTGGCTTCGGCCCGGGTGTCGAACTCGACGGTGTGGAGGCGCACTCCGTTTTCGTCGCATAGCCGTTCGGTGAACCGCTGGTCGCGGTCCGATTCCTCGCCGCGCAGATGGAAGTTGCAGTGTGCCGCCTCGATGTGCCGTCCCGTGGCGAGCAGGGCGCGCAGCAGGGCCACGGAATCGGCGCCCCCGCTCACGGCGACCAGCAAAGGGCCTGCCGGAGCGATGCCGCAGTGGTGTTCGAGCGCTTCGTTGACCTTTCTGGCAAACGGATCCATACCCTCTGTCTCCCGATTCAGTACGACACAGATGTCTCGATGCCCGCCTCGCGCAGCAGGGCGGCGATGCGGTCGAGCTCTTCGGGTGTGGCCTTTTGCAGGTCGTGGTCGGGCGTCTCGCGGTCGACCGTGTAGATCATCACCTCGCGCGGGGCGATGTGCCGCACGGCGTCGAGCCACGGCAGGACGTAGCGGTCGCCTGTGTTGTCGACGTCGTTCCCTTCGGCGTCACGGCCTTTCATGAACATGGTCTGCACGATGGCCTGTCCGGCATAACTGCGCAGCGTCTCGACGACCTGCTTCACGTCGTATGCTCCCGTCGGGCGGTTGACGCGGCGGATGTATTCGGCATCGACGGTGTCGAGTTTGAGAATGTTGTTGTCCACCCGGAGCAGGGCGTCGCGCACCTCGGGGCGATGGGCGAGCGTCGCGTTGCTCAGGACGCTCACCTTGGCTTGCGGGCAGTAGCGGTCGCGCAGGCCAAGGGTGTCGTCGACGATGCCGGCGAAGTCCGGGTGCGCAGTCGGTTCCCCGTTGCCGGCAAAGGTCAGTACGTCGGGCGCAGGCCCTTCCGTACTCATCTTTTTCAGCTGTGCTTCGAGCGCGTCGGCCACGGCCTGGCGCGAGGGCCGTCGCTGCGTCGGGCGACGTTGGGCGTTGAATCCGCATTCGCAGTAGATGCAGTCGAACGTGCAGACCTTGCCGTCGGCAGGCATGAGGTTGATGCCGAGCGAGACGCCCAGCCGCCGGCTATGTACGGGGCCGAAGATGGGAGAGGGGTAAATAACGGTTGACATGGTGGTCGGTATATTGGAAAATCAGTGGATGTTTGCTTATTGTTTCGGCCACGCCACTTTGCGCACCGCGGTGCCTTGACGTTTGATGTAAACGCCGGGCTTGTCGGGACGGACGATGCGGCGGCCGTCGGGGGTGAACCATTCGGCGGGCGTGTCGGTCGACGTAGGGGAGGGGAGGCCGACGGCGGGGGGCGTGACAAACTCTTGGCTCGCCACGATGGGCCAGTCGATGCGCACGCAGAAGTCGTAGTGTGTCGAGGGGCGCAGCCCGCCGTATCGGACGACGACTGTGGTGTCCGCGCCGGGCGCGAGGTTCAGGTGGGCGTAGTGCCGCTCGTCGTGGCTGCCGCTGTCGTGGTTTCCTTCGAAGAGGCTGAATGTAGGCATGTCGCCGCTCCATCCACTTCCGGCTTCGTTGTGGAACATGACGGCGGCGATGAGGCTGTCGGCAGTAGCGTCGAGCTGTATGCCGGTCACGGAGAGCTGGGCGGGAGCCGTCACTGCGATGTCGATGGGCTGTGTGTGGAATGTTGTTTCGCCGTCGGCCGAGAAGAGGAGTTGCCGTCGGCCTCCGGTGAGGAAGCGTGCGTAGGCCGTGATGGTCGTGTCGGCACCGGCGGTGAGGCTGACGCCTGTGTAGCATAGGTATTCCGCGCTGTCGTTCAGGGTGGTGTCGCCTGGCGCTTGGGTGAGCAGGGCGATAGGCGTTGTGAGCGGTTGGCCGCTTGTGTTGTGCAGGCCGATCCGGACGGCTACCGCATCGTTCGTGTCGGGATTCCGCTCGAAGGCCAGCAACGTCAGGCGGAGCTCCCGTCCCGTGCGGCTGAGCGTGTCGGGCAGACTGACGGACAGGGCGTCGGGATGAAGCAGGACGGCCTCCTGGTTGCAGAAGAAGCCCAGGCTCTGGTCGGTCCCGCCCGGCCCGGCGCCGGCATTGAACGGGAGCAGGACATCAAGGCGGAAGTATCCGTCGTAAGCGCCGCCGTAGCCCCAATTGACGTGGAAGCGGCCCTCCGAGTCAAGACCGTCGAGCACAAAAGCATGAGCCGCCATGGCATACGTGCTGCCGGCATAGAGCACCGGGCGGCCGTCGGTGAGCTCGCCGACAAGCATGTCGCGCCAGTCGGCCGGGCGGTATTTGTAGCTGTCGGCGTAATGCGTGTAGCCGTAGCCCAAGGCGCGTCTCACCTCAGGGACGAGGTCGCGCACGTAAGCCCCGGAGCTTGATGTGCCCCAGTTCATCTTGGCCATCTGGCCGCACCAGAGCGAAAGGTCGGCCACGGCGGTGGCTTCGGCGTCGGTGTAGCTTCCCGGTTCGTAGCTGTCGCGGATGTGTGCCCAGTCGATGGGGGTGCCGGGCAGGACGTCTGTCGTCGTGAAATGGGGCGACGAGTGGGCGAAAACGGTGTCTATAAGGGCCGAGGGGCGGCGATAATAAGTGAGGATCTGCTCCAGGGCTGTGGCCACGCAGCCCACGATGCAGCGTTCGGTACTTGCCGCGCCGTTGTCGTCGACGTAGAACGGGCAGGAGCGGTTGAACGGGTCGTATTGGTCGCGGACGGACGTCAGCAGCGGTGTCACGGCGGGCGTCGTCACAGTGGTTGCCGTGCGGGTGTCCGGGGCGGTGGTGAGTTGCCGGGCGTAAGAGGCAAGCAGGCCGGTGAAGGCCGGCGGCACCGTGCTGCCCGTCTGTCCGTAACCCAAGATGGAAGGCAGACGGTCGTCGGCAGCCACGAGGACAAACGTGCCCGCCCCGTCGGTGAAGGCATAGGCCGCCCGGGGTGCACCAAGATGAGGCAGGGACTGCACTGCCGCTATGGCCCGAGCCGGATGCAGGGTGTGCAGAAAGGCGGCGGCGCGGTCGGATGCTGCGATAGAGTCGATAGGGGCTGCGGCGGAAAAAACGGTCGCAGCGGCGGAGAGGGCGGTCAGGAGCAGGCGGAGTTTCATGGCAGCGGGTCAGGCTGTGGGGTGGCTTTTGTGGGTCATGATGTCCAGCACGCAGCGGTCTGTCTCGTTCATGGCCTCGGCCCCGATGCTTGTCAGGTTTCGTATGCTGCGGTCTACGTCGTCGTCGATGATGCCTTCGACCGACGAGACGCAGTTGCCCTGCATCGCAAGCATGGCCGAGAGCACTGCGGTGCTGACGCCGCTTGTCAGTTTCAGGGCGCAGCTCGGTTTGGCTCCGTCGCAGATCATGCCTGTCAGGTTGGCTATCATGTTCTTCACGGCGTAGGTCACTTCGCGGTAGCCGCCGCCCATGAGCAGCGTGATGCCGCAGCTCGACCCGGTCGACGCCACGACGCAGCCGCAGAGTGCTGAGAGCGTCCCGAGATGCTGTTTGATGTAAATGGCGGTGAGGTGGCTCAGCATGAGGGCGCGTATCATTTCCTCCTCGGTGTTGTGGTTCTCCTCTGCGAAGACCACGACGGGGTTGGTGGCGCAGATGCCTTGGTTGCCGCTGCCCGAGTTGCTCATGACGGGAATCATGGCGCCCGCCATGCGGGCGTCGCAGGCGCAGGCAGTGCTCGAAAGGATGCGCGAGAAGATGCTGTCGCCCATGATGCCGCGGCCGAGCGGCCGGGTCAGGGTCTTGCCCAGACAGTGGCCGTAGTTGGCTTCGAGCGAGCGGCGGGCTGCTGTCTCGTTGAGGCGCCGGGCTTCGAGAATGAAGCTGATTTCGTCAATCGGCGTCGTGGTGGCGTAGTCGTAGACTTTGCGGAGACTGAGCTGCGGCTCGTCCGTTTCGGTGCTGTCGCCTCCTGTTTCGCCGGAGGTGTCGAGGCGCACTTCGCCGTCGGCCACGAGGCGCACGAAACGGGTGTGCTCGTGGGCAATGACGGCGGTGGCTTCATGCCCAGCCGTGCGACAGACGGCTTCGACGTAGAGCTTTTCGTCGATGTCTTCTTTCAGCATGATGGCGGTACGGCCTTCTTCTACGTAACGGCGTCCGCGCTCGACGGCTTCCGGAGTCACGTCGCGCAGTACTTCGAGCCCTGATTCCGGCCGCCCGACGAGGGCGCCGAGCGCAATGGCAATCGGCAGGCCCACCATGTCGGTGCCGGGGATGCCGACGCCCATGGCGTTTTTCAGTATGTTGGCGCTCAGGCGCACTTCGACGCGTTCGGGCGTCGAGCCGAGCAGTTCGGTGGCGCGGGCCACGGCAAGTGCCACGCATATCGGTTCGGTGCAGCCGATGGCGGGCACGATCTGGCGGCGCACCAGGCCGGCTATCTGTCGGCGTTCTTCGGGTTGTAACATAGGCTTTTGTTGTTTTGGACAAAATTACGGAAAACACGGCAGCCGTGCACGACGTTTCGGAGAAAAAGTGCAACTTTGCCGCATGATTGAGCCAAAAGAGCGTGAGCCCCGCCCGGAAAGGGCTTACCACCGACAGATGAGCGACGTCACCGCCGATGAACTTTACGTGCGCATCCTGCAAAAGATCGTGGTCGAGAAGCGCTACCGTGATCCCGCCTACACGGCACGCCGGCTGGCTGCGGAACTCGGCACGACGCCGCGCTACGTGGCCGCCGCCGTGGCGCGGCACACGGGCGACAATTACAACGCCATGGTCAATCACTATCGTCTGCGCGATGCCTGCGCGCAACTCAAACAGGCCCGTTACGCCCACTTCACTGCCGAGGAGATTGGTCTGATGTCCGGGTTCAGTTCGCGCCAAGCCTTTTATCTCGCGTTCAAACGGGCGTTCGACGTGACGCCCCTTGCCTATCGTCGCCAGCATCAAGGCGAGGAGTGACCCCGGCCGTTTTCCGGGCGTCACAAGTGGCGCCCCTACGTTTGCGGCGATTGACTGTTGTTTTGCGGTGGCCGGTTCGCGGCATTGCGGTGGTCATCCGGGCGTCACAAGTGGCGCCCCTACGTATGCGAGCGGTTGAATGTTGTTTTGCGGTGGCCGGTTCGCGGCGTAGCCCGTAGGGGCGCCATTCATGACGCCCGGTGCCGGAACGGCACAATCGGTCGGCCGCGTGGATTTTTCGAACCTTCTGGAAAAGGTGGGCTGCACTCGGGAGGCTGTCCGAAAATCCTGTGTTTCCAGATTGTTGTTCCACACGTTTGCATTACTTTTGCGGCATGAAAGCATACCTTTTTCTCTTTATGGCCATTGTGGCCGAGATTATTGCCACATCGACGCTCAAAGCGAGCGAGCAGTTCACGCGGTTGTGGCCGTCGGTCGTTGTCATCATCGGTTATGCGGTGTCTTTCTATTGTCTGAGTCAGGCGCTGCGTGTGCTGCCCGTGGGCATTGCTTATGCCATCTGGTCGGCGGCCGGCATTGTGCTCGTTTCGCTCGTGGCATTCCTTGTTTACAGACAACATCTCGACATGCCCGCCGTGTTGGGCATGGGACTGATCATTGCGGGTGTCGTGGTGATCAACCTGTTTTCGAAGTCGGTTCCCCATTGAGGCCGGGCGGTTGCTCGGTGTGCCCCGACGGGGTGGCTGACGGGATTTGCAGGACGGCTGACGGGATTTCCCGTCAGCCGTCCTGCCTTTCCGGTCGCCCTGACAGGAAAGACGGGCACCGCGGTGGAATTTCCGGTCGCGGCGCCCGTCTTTCGGGAACAACTTATGGGGACAGCGGGGCTTATGCAAGGGGCACGCCGCGGTAGAAATCGAGGATTTTCATGCGGAACATGTATTGGTAGCGGGCGGCCAGCCGGTCATACTCGGCGCGGAGGCGTTTCGTGCGGCTCTCGTCGTATTCCGTGGCGTTGGCTTTGCCTGTCTCGTATTTCTTTGTCATCAGTTCGAAGGCCGTCTGGGCCTCTTCGACGGCGACGTTGCTGCTCGCGAACTGTGCTTGGGCGGCCACGGCGTTGTACCACGCCTGCTGGATTTCCTTGTAGAGCGCCTTGCGGGTGGCGTCGAGCTGCCAGCGTCGGCTTTCGACTGTCAGTTCGGCCTGACGGACGGCGTTGCGGGTGGCGAAGCGGTTAAAGATGGGGATGCTGAGCGACAGTCCGACGGTCTTGCTGAAATTGTCACGCAGTTGGCGGCCGAAAGCGGCATTGTCAAAACCGTTGGTGCGGTAATAGGTCGTCCCGAGTCCGGCTCCGATCGAGAGGGTGGGCCAGTAGCTGCTGCGGGCGATGCGGACGCCGCGTTCGGCGCTCTCGATGCGCAGGCTGTCGGCGCGGACGCCCGGCCTCGTGGCCACGGCGGCGGCAAAGATGGCGTCGGGGCTGCCGTCGACATGGGCGGGCAACAGTCCTTCCGGCTCGCAGATGTCGAGGCTGTCAGGCGCAGGAAGCTCGATGAGTTGGCTCAGCGTGAGCAGGGCCAGGCGGAAGGAGTTGTCCGCCTGGACGCGGCTGAGCTCGTCCGTGGCCACGCGGCTTCGCGCTTCGGCCACTTCGGCGGCCGATGCCTTGTCGTTTTTGAAGAAGGCTTCGATGCGTTCGAGCTGCTTGCGGCTCAGTGCGACCTGTTCGGTGGCCGTGCGCAGCATGGCTTTCTGGTAGAGCGCCTCCAAGTAGGCCCCGGCCACCTGTATGCTCAGGTCGTCGCGCAGCCGTTCGAGGTCGGCGGTGGCGGCGGCCAGGTCGAGGCGGGCCTGCGCCACCTGGTTCGGGATGCGGCCTCCGGTGATGAGGGGCAGGCTGGCGTTGAGCGAGAACGACGTGCTCTGCGTGTTGCGGCTGACATAGGTGTTCTCCGAAGTGAGTCCGCGGCCGAAGTCGAACGACTGGTTTCCGGCGGCAGAGAGTTGCGGCAGGCGGCTGTGGCGTGCCGTATGCAGGGTGAGCTCTTGGTTGCGCCGCGTGACGTCTTGTTGTTTCACGTCGACGTTGCGCTCCACAGCGTAGTTGATGCAGTCGGCAAGGGTCATGCGCTGTTGTGCCTCCGCAGTCAATGAGGCAGTGAGGGCCAGGGCGAGAAGAATGCGTTTCATGGCGTTCTATTTTTCATTCGTAACGAGGTTTCCGCGCACCTTGTCGCCCGGTTTCAGTCCCGAGGCGATTTCGATGTGGATGCCGTCGCTCAGGCCTGTCTTCACGGCGCGGCGGGCAAACTGCTGGGGCTTCTCTGATGTCAGTATGTAGACGAAGGTCGAGTCGCCGGCGTATTCGATGGCGCCTTCGGGGACGCTGAGCGTCGCCTCCTTGCGTTCGAGCACGATTTCGGCGTTGGCGCTGTATCCGGCGCGGATGCGGACGTCCTTGGGTATGGTGACGGCAGCTTTGATCTCGAACTGGTTGGCCGTGCCTGCCGCGGTGGATACTTTCGGAGCAATGTATTCCAGACGGGCGTCGAACGTGCGGCCTTCGAGAGCGCCGATGGTGATTTTCACCGGCATGCCTTCATGAATGCGCGCCACTTCGGTCTCGTCAATCGTGCCTTTGAAGATGAGGTCCTGCATGTCGGCGACCGACGCGATGGTCGTTCCGTCGTTGAAGGTGTTGCTCATGATGACCGAGTTGCCGACCTTGACGGGCACGTCAAGGATGAGGCCGTCGATGGTGGAGCGGATGAGTGTCGTGCTGTAAGAGGCGTTCGAGCGCGAGACGCCTTCTTTCACGATTTGCAGGGCGTCGTCGGCTGCGGTCAGTTCTTCGCGCGCCTGGTTGTAGGCCAGTCGGGTTTTCTCGAACTCTTCGGCGCTGACGAGTTTGTCGTCGAAGAGTTTCTTCATGCGTTCATAGTCGGTTTTCGACTGCTGTTCGTTCATGCGGGCCAGGCGCAGGCGGTTTTCGGCGGAGTTGAGCTGGCTCATTTCGGGGATGACCGTCACTTTGGCGATGACTTCGCCGCGCTTCACCTGCTCGCCGGCTTCTTTGTACAGTTCGGCGATGATTCCTGAGATTTGAGGCTTGATGAGCACTTCGTCGCGCGGCTCGATGGTGCCTGTGACCACGGAGGTGCGTTCCAGCGTCCGGCGTTCGGCCGTCAGGGTCTGATAGGCGGTGGGTTCCGGCCGCGATTTCTGGTAAAGGAAGACGAAGGTCCCGACGAACAGCAGGCCGACGAGAACCAGCGCAAGGATTTTCAAAAACTTTTTCATGATGGTTTATGGTTACGTTTGTTTTTTATTGTCAGGGTGAAGGATTTCCGGGATCACTCGTCGCGGATGGCGTCGATGGGTTTGATGGCCAGGGCACGGAAGCTGGGGGCCAGTCCGGCCAGCCCGCCGAGCAGGGTGAGGGCGGCAGCGGCTCCGACGGCCATGCCGAACGAAATCTGGAACGAGGCGTCGTGTCCCGAGGCGGCGGTGAGTGTTTCGACGCCTTGGAGCAGCAGTACGGCGAAAGCGATGCCGAAGAGCCCCGCAATGATGGTGAGCACGATGCTTTCGGCCATGATTTGCGTGAGGATGTTCGAGGGTCTTGCTCCTATGGCGCGACGTATGCCGATTTCGCTGGTGCGTTCGCGCACGGTGACCATCATGATGTTGCTTACGCCGATAGCGCCCGACAGCAGGGTGCCGATGCCGATGAGCCATACGAGGATTTCGATGCCGCGGAACAGGTTGTCGACCATGCGGAACATGACCTCCATGTTGAACGAGAAGAGGGCCTGCGTGTCGGTCGGCGAAATGAGATGGGCTGTCTTGATGATGTGGTCCACCTGGGGCTGAAGCTCAGTGACGGTGTAGCCGCGCCGGGCAGTATAGCCGATGGCCATCACGTCGTTGCCCCAGTTATAGAGGCGCTGCATGGTGGTGAAGGGTACGAGTACGGAGCTTTCGGCCGAGCCCATCACGCCGATTTTGCTCGACATCTTGGTCACGCCGACCACCTGGTAGTAGATGCCGTCGAGCGAGACGAAGCGCCCGCAGGGGTTGTCGACGTCGGGGAATAGCTCCTCGCAGACGCGCTTGCCCAGCACGCAGACCTTGCGGAAGTCGCGCTCGTCCGTGTCGGTGAGGAAGCGGCCGTAGGTCAGGTGCGGGTCCTCGATGGCGGCGTAGTCGGCGCGCACGCCTTTGAGCGTGCCGTTCATGGCGTAGTTCCCGTTCTTGAAGGAGGCGCCCCACTTGGCGCAGAGAGGGGTGACCGTCTCGATGGCGCCCACGCCGTGGCGAAGGCGGTCGACGTCGGCCAGTTCCAACGACCATTCGCGGCCGCTTTGCAGGCCGGCGTAGGCCTCGCTCGTCGTGTTCGTCATCAGGAAGCAGGAGTTCTGTGCGAAGCCTGCAAAGTTGCTCGCCATGAGCCGCCGGAGCCCTTCGCTGCCTCCCATGAGGAAGACGAGCATGAAGATGCCCCAGAAGATGCCGAAGGCCGTCAGCAGGCTCCGCGACTTGTTCCGCGTGATGGTTTGCAGGATTTCGTCCCACTGGTCAAGGTCAAAAAATTTCATATCGTCGTGGTTGGAAGGATAATCGTTATGTGTGGTTCATGGGCCGTGGCTCACTGTTCCGCCTGTCGGCGCTGTCCGTTTTTCCTGTCGCCCTGACAGGATTCCTCGTCAGTGCGACAGGGCGTCCTGTCAGTGCGGCCGTTTCTCCTACGTGGCCCGCAGGGCTTCGATGGGTTTCACGCGGACGGCCTTGCGCGCCGGGAAGAAGCCGGCCAGCAGTCCCGCGCCGATGAGCACCGCCAGGGCTTGTACGGCCACGCCGAGGTCGATGGTCGGGTTGAGGAAGACGGGCAGCTCCATGTCGGCCACGGTGATGACTTCGCGCCCCGCCACGATGCCCATGTACTCCGTGGCGGCCACGCCGAGCACCAGGCCGATGTAGCCGAAGAGTCCGGTGATGAGCACGCTTTCCAGGAGGACCGAGCGCAGGATGCTCCACGAACGGGCGCCGAGCGCCTTGCGGATGCCGAACTCATGGGTGCGTTCGCGTACGGTGATGAGCATGATGTTCGATATGCCCACCACGCCGCTCAGCAGCGTCAGCAGCCCGACAACCCAAAGGGCGCTGCGCAGGATGGCCATGGCCTCGGCGCTCTCCTTGGCCCCGGTCGTCGAGTTGTAGACCCAGAGGGCACTGCGGTCCGTGGGCGCGAAGCGGTGGAGCCGGGCCATGGAGCGGAGCAGGTCGGCCTGGAACACGGAGTCGGCGGCTTCGGTGTCGATGTCTTTGGTACGCAAGAGGAGGTCTTCGACCGTGTTGCCTTTCCGGTAGACGAGTTGCAGGGTCGTAAAGGGCACATAGGCCTGGAAGCCGCCCATCATTCCTTTGTCGGAATAAATGCCCACGATGCGGTAGGCCGAGCTGTCGGCCGTCACATACTGTCCCAAGGCGCGCTCTGCCCGTCCGAAGAGATGCTCGGCCGAATTCCATCCGACGACGATCACCTTGCGCCGTTCGCGCAAGTCGAGGGCATTGACGAAGCGTCCGCGTTCCATCTGCACTTTGTTCATCTCACCGTATTCGGCGAAGACGCCTTTCAGCTCGCCCGTCGTGCGCTCCTTTCCGGCTACGACGCTGACGCCCGTCTGCGAGACCTGCCCCGTGGCGTGCACGACGCGGTCGGGAAAGGCGTTTTCCGTCAGCGTGAGGTCGCGGTTGTCGAAACGGATGCTGCGCCCCTTCATGAGGCCGTCGTAGGGGACGGACGTGACGCCCGGCCAGACTTGAACGACGTCCATGGCCATCTGGCTGGAATTGTGCTCGAAGGCATGGATGAGCCCGTTGCCCGAGCCCAGCAGCACGATGAGCAGGAAGATTCCCACCGTCACCGAAAAGCCCGTCAGTGCCGTGCGCAGCTTGTTGTGCCTGAGGTTGGCCCAGATCTCTTGTAGCATGTCGGTCATGGCGCTCACTTCATTAGGCCGCTCTCGCCGAAAGGCGAGGCGTCGGGGTTGGGGTTCTCTTCGATGTGCCCGATGACGCCGTCCTTGATATGGACGATTTTGTGAGTGCGGTAGGCCACGCCGCTCTCGTGCGTGACGACGACGATGGTCATGCCCGTGTCGTTGAGCTGGCGCAGCAGGTTCATCACCTCTACCGACGTCTGGCTGTCCAGTGCGCCCGTCGGTTCGTCGGCCAGGATGATGTCGGGCTGCGTAATGATGGCGCGCGCGATGGCTACACGCTGCTTTTGCCCTCCCGACAGTTCGTTGGGCATGTGGTGCGCCCATTCTTTCAGGCCGAGCCTTTCGAGGTATTCCATGGCCAGCGCGTTGCGCCGGCGGCGGCCCACACCTTGGTAGTAGAGCGGCAGGGCTACGTTTTCGAGCGCGTTCTTGAACGGGATGAGGTTGAAGGATTGGAAGATGAAGCCAATCATGCGGTTGCGGTAGTCGGCGGCGCGGTTCTCGCTGAGGTTCCGGATGGGCACGCCGCCCAGGACGTATTCGCCGCTGTCGTAGGTGTCGAGGATGCCGAGGATGTTGAGCAGGGTCGACTTTCCCGAGCCCGAGGCGCCCATGATGGAGACGAACTCTCCCTGCTCAATGTCGAGCGAAACGCCTTTGAGCACGTGCAGCGGGGCGCCGGCGTGATAGGTCTTCTCGATGTTTTTTAGGTGAATGAGTGACATGATATTCTGTCGGAGTGATAGGTTTGACGGTCAGCCGGACAGGTCTCCCTGTCGCAGCGTTAGCTTTTCCGGTCGGGGCTATCGGTTGTCCGGATGCTTTTCGTCCCATTCTTTCCAGTGCGCAAGGAGCTCGTCGGCCCCGATGCCGAGCAGGCGCATCTGGCGGAAGACGTCGGGCAGCGCCTCGTCGGTGAACGCGCGCCGGCGTTCGGCGCGGATGAGGCCGGGAGCGTCGGGCGCCACAAAGTAGCCCATGCCGCGCCGGTTGTAGATGACGCCCCGCTGAGCCAGGTGGTCGTAGGCTTTCACGGTAGTGTTCACGTTTACTTCCAAGAGCACGCTGTACTCCCTGACGCTCGGGACGTGCTGGTCGGCGGCGTACGCCCCGGCCAGTATCTCGTCGCAGAGCCGGTCGGCTATCTGCACGTAGATGGGCTTCCCTTCTTTGAACGTCATGGCCGCCACCATTTACGGGTGATGACTTGTATGCGGCAGAAGCGGCGCCACGTCAGCCAGTAGCAGCCCACGATGAGGGCGAGCAGGACGAAGTTGACGCAGCCGAGCTGCCACTCGGAGGTGAGCGAGGTGAACACTTCGAAGCGATGGCCGATGGCCTCCACCGTGAACCATCCCGTGAACACGAGCAGGGCGAAGAGCACGAGCGTGGTCAGCACGAAGGCGTTCTTGCGCAGCAGCGAGCTGCCCGCAAGGTAGCAGGCGTGGGTCAGGACCATGCCGAGCGTCACCATGAGGCAGAGCTGCGCGTAGAGCATCCGGCTGACGGGCGCGCCGTCGATGGTGAGGATGTGGTCGTCCGGCCCGAGCCAGAGGTCGAAAAAGGCGGGCAGGGCCGACGGCAGGCTGTGGCCGAGCAGCGGCATGACGGCCATGCGCGTCAGGTCGGCGGCCACGAAACCGGCAAGGAAGAGCACGAAGATGCCGACGGTCACGATCAGGTAGCGAGAGAGAAAGCGTTCGAGGTTCGTGGCCGGGAGGGTCAGCTCGGCCTGCCTGCCGCCTTTGGTTTTCAGGTTCTCGAACAGCGTGCTCGCCCCGACCAGCATGGCCCACGACATGAAGACCGTGAAGAACTGGGCGGCCGTGTCGAGCGTGGCTCCGACGTGTTCCGTCCCGTAGCGCGAGGGCTTGTAGAAGTTGACCAGTTCGATAAAGAGGCTGGCGATGTAAAGGACCAGGAGGTATTTCACGTAGCGCTTCCGGTGCGTCTGCACGTCGAGGCGCACGACGTGGCCAAAACGGTTGAGGTTGAAGTTTTTCATATCGCGGCGGAATTAGGGTTCGGGGAAGATTTCGGTGGCCAGCCCGGGGCGGTCGAGCATGGCGTTGAAGAGGAGCTCGAGGTTGAGCGGCGTTTCGGCCGTGCCGTCGTTGCGGCGCACCACTTGCTGGCCGCCCGGCGAGGGCTGGGCGTAGAGGGCGTCGGTAGCCGCACTGCCCACGGGCACCTCGTCAAAGCGCAGGGCGGCGCAGATGTCGGCCGTCGGGCGGTTGAGCAGCACGCGCGACCCGTCGAGCATGACCACGTGGTCGAGCAGCGTGTCGATGTCGCGCACCTGGTGCGTTGAGATGACGAGCGTCCGCCCTTCGGTCATGCTGCGCGCCACCACGCGGCGGAACTGGCTCTTCGAGGGGATGTCGAGGCCGTTCGTCGGTTCGTCCATCAGGAGCAGCCGCGTGTTCGTGGCCAGCGCGAAGCTGATGTAGGCCTTCTTCCGCTGGCCCATCGAGAGCTCGCCGAGGTGCAGGTCGGGCGCAAGGTCGAAGTCCGTCAGACACTGCCGGAGCAACTCGTCGGAGAAGCGCGGGTAGAAGGGACGGTGGAGCGTCACATACTCCGCCAGCCGCACCTTCGGCAGCGTGAATTCTTCCGGCAGCAGGTAGAGCTCGCTCAGGGTCTCCGGGCGGCGCAGGCGGGGCTCGGCGTCGAGGTAGCGGATGCTGCCGCGCGAGGGCAGGAGTAGGCCGGCGATGAGGTAGAGCAGCGTCGACTTGCCCGTGCCGTTCTTTCCGAGCAGCCCGTAGATGCAGCCGCTTTCGAGCGTGAGCGAGAAGTCGTCGAACACCGCCGCGCGGCGGCGTCCATAAGCAAAGCGGATGTGGTCAATCGTTATCATCGTTCTTTCGGTTTATACTGTAATAGTTTATTAGTACACTGTAAAAGTAGGCAAACGCAGTGAACGCGCCAAATGTTTTCCCGAAAAAAATCACGCGCAGGGCTATTTTTTTTCGGACCGCCCTGTCGGTCGTCACGGTCGCAGTGACAGAAACGACGGTTGCAGCGATAGGAAAAACAGTCGCAGTGACAGAAATGACGGTCGCGACGACAGGGTGAAGGGCCGCGCGGTGTGCAGCCGCAGCATGTGCGGAAGCGCAGGCGAAGCAAACGAATGCCCCTGCTGGCGCTGGCCGGAAACCGAACGCGGGCAGGGGCGGAGAAACAGCGAAAGGGACGGACCGGGTGGCGCGTCAGAGCGCCACCTTGCGCGCACCGGCCGGGGTGCGAACCACATAGATGCCACCCTGCGGCAGGGCGATGGGCTGCCCGGCGCGGCCGCTCCGGACGAGCGTGCCGGCCGTGTCGTACACCTCGACAGCGCCCTGCGTGCCCTCGACGGTGAGGGTGAGGCCATGGATGCGCACCGTCAGGCCGCTGGCGGCGCCCGGGACGGTCTGGATGCCGTCGACCACGGTCTCGGCGCGCCGCTGGAAGTTCATCCAGCAGGGGGCGGCGGCATAGTCGGCGGCGTGGCCCAAGGGCACGGTGAGCAGGGCGTTCATGTAGTGCACGGGGTCGAAGGCGTCAACCTCGGCCTCGGGCGGCGTGGCGGCCTGCACCGTGACGGACAGGAGCGTGGAGCCCGTGAAAGCCTCACTCTCCACGCGCTTCACCGCCGGGGGCAGGGTGATGGCCGTGAGCGAACGGCAGTCCTCGAAAGCGCCGTCGCCTATCTCTTCGATCCCCGCGCCGAGGTGTACTGTGGACAGGTTCGAGCAGCCGCTGAACAGGTCGTCGTCGATACGCCGCAGGCCTGCGGGCAGGCTGACGGCGGTCAGCGCGGCGCAGCCGTGGAAAGCCTCTCGGCCGATGGTGCTGAGGCTGGCCGGCAGGGTCAGCTCGCGGAGCTGTCCGCAGTTCGAGAAGACGTAGCCTTTTAGGGCTTTCACGCCGTCGGCTATGGTCACCTCCCTGAGGGCTTCGCAGTACGTATAGGCACCGCTGTCGACCAGTTCGACGTGCCCGGGGATGGCGACGGTTTCCAGACCGGAATAGGCGAATGTTTCACTTTCGATCGTGCTGAGGCTGAGCGGGATGTTCACCTGTTTCAACGCCTCGCACTGGCGGAAGGCCGCGGCGCCCAGCCCGGTGAGCCCGTCGTTGAGGGTGACGGCCGCGAGCGCCTCGCACATGCTGAACGCGCCGTAACCGATGCTCCGCAGGCTCTCGGGCGTGGTGAGGGAGGTGAGCCCCGTGTTCGAGAAAGCATTGTTGCCTATCGTGTCGAGCCCCTCGGGCAAGCGGACGGATGTCAGGGCCATGCAGTAGCGGAAGGCATCGTCGCAGATGCGCGTCACGTTCGGGCCGAAGCTGAGGTCGGTCATGTAGGGGGCGCGGATCGTCCCCTCCATGTTGCGCCCGAGGTAGAGGCTCGCCAGCGGGGCTTCGTCGAACACGGACGTGCCGAGCGTCAGCAGCGAATCGCTGTCTTCAAAACGCACCGACGTGAGGCCCGAGCCGCAGAACGCGTAGTTGCTGACGGTGGTGACGCTCGCGGGGAGGCTGACCGAGGTGAGGCCCGTGCAGCCGTAGAAGGCGTATTCGCCGATCGTCGCGACGTGGCTGCCGATGCTGACCGACGCGAGGCCGGTGCAGCCGTGGAAGCAGTAGTCGTCAATGGTCGTGACGTGCTCGCCGACGACGAGGTCGCGGAGCGTGGTGATGCCGTAGAACGGCGAGAGGTCGACTTGGATAACGTAGTCATACTCCAAGTCACGCCCGAGGTAGACGCGCACGAGCGGGCTGCGGCCAAAGAGGATGCCGGACTCGTACTCGTAGCCCATGTGGAGCGGCACGTCGGCGTCCTCGATCGTGAGGTCGGCCAGCGCGGTGCAGCCCGAGAAGGCCGAGTTGTCGATGGCGCTTACGCCGGCGCCGATGCTGACCGACGCGAGGCTGGTGCAGCCTTGGAACGCGTATTTGTTCACGGCTGTTGAGCCGTTGCCCGCAATGTGGGCCTCGCGGAGGGCGGTGCAACCCTTGAAAGCCTCTGCGCCGATGCAGGGCACGCCTGGCCCGAAATCCACCATGGCCAGCGCGGTGCAGCCCGAGAAGGCATTGCCCCCGATTTCCGTAGCCCCCTTGAAGCTGACCGACGTCAGGCTGGTGCAGTCGGAGAAGCAGTAACCGTCCACGGCGGCCAACCCCTCAGGCAAGGTTACGGCGGTCAGCTTTGTCGATTGGAACGCCCTCCATCCGATCGCCGTGACGCCTGCGGGAATGTCTGCCGTTTGTAGGTTCGTGCAGCCATTGAAGCTGTCACTACCGATGGTGGTGAGGCTCGCGGGGAGACTGACGGACGTCAGGTCGGTACAGCCTAAGAAGCAGCTGCCGCCAATGGTGGTGACGCCCTCCGGGATGTTGATGGCCGTCAGGGCGGTGCACTGTTCGAAACAGTAGTCTCCCAAGGTGGTGAGCCCCTTGTGCAGGTTGACGGAGGTGAGGCTGGTGCAGTAGCGGAAGCAGCCACTTCCAAACGACGTGACACTTCCGGGAATGCTGACCGACGCCAAGACGTCGCAGTTGTCAAAACAATTGTAGCCAAGCGTGGTGACACCGTCGGGGATGTCGATAGCCGTCAGGCTGCCGCAACCCTGGAAGCCGTAGTCGCCGATGGTGGTGAGCCCTTCGCTCATCGTCACGGTGGTGAGCGAATCGCAGTTTCGGAAGCCGTAGTCGCCAATGGTGGTGACGCTCCCGGGGATGCTGACCGACGTGACATAAGTGTCATTTTCGAAAGCTTTGTTGCCGATGGCCGTCACGCGGTAGGTCTGGCCTCTGTATTCGACGGTGCTGGGGATGACGATGCGGCCGCCAGAGCCTGCGTCTCTCCTTGCTCCCGCCACCTCAACTGTGCTTGTGCTCGTGATGTCATACCAGATGCCGTCCACTGTGAAGTCTGTCGCCATGCCCGAGGCAGGCAGCAGGGCGACGGCCAGTGCGGCCAGGTGTTTCGTGATAGTGTGTATCATGTGTGATTCGTTTTTGGTGTGTATATGTAGTGTTTATGTGTTGTGTGAATAAGTGGGGAGTGCATGGCGGGGCGGCCCTCGCTTGCGGCGCAGGGATGCCGGGCAGCTTCGCGGGGAGCCGGGAAACGCGCTCCCCCTGTCGACGAAGGGGAGCGAGCCGGTGGGGGCTGGTCGTGGTGTGCCAGATATTTCAACTGTGTCCATAGCGTAAGCTGTCCCTGAGGACGTGTCGGTCCTCGGTATGGCTGCAAGACGGGACGCAGCGTGAAATATCTGTGAATTGGTGTCGGGTGTGGGGAGAAGAGCCGTCCCATTACTTTCAGCAGCCTCCGGAAAGCCTGCCGAATTGCCAAGGTAATGTAATCTCCCCTCAGGATGAACTCCTGGTGTGCGCGGCAAATATAGCGCAAATGATCGGAACGCGCAAGGATATCCCCGGGATTTTCGCGCCGGCCGGGATGGCCGCAGGCGGCCGAGCCCGCGTCTCGGGTGCTTCCGCCCGCTTTGTGCGCCGGCCTCCGTGCGTTCGTCCCGCTGCGTCAAAAAATCGCCGTTGCCACCCGGTTGCGCGCAGAATGCCGTATCTTTGCGGCCGGAGCCGTGGCGGTGCGCCTTGTGCCGCACGGGTGTTTTTACTCATTAATATATATAGTCCTATGGCAACGATGAAGAAAACAGATACGTTCCCCGTCATGGGGATGCACTGCGCCGCGTGCGCGCACAACGTCGAACGGATGCTCCTCACGGTCGAGGGCGTCGGGCAGGCGGCTGTCAACCTGGCTTCGGCCACCGTCAGCGTCACCTACGACCCCGACCGCGCCACGCCCGAGAAGATGCGCGAGGCCGTGGGCCGCGCCGGGTTCGGCCTCATCACCGAAGACCCCGACGAGGCCGCCCGTCAGCAGGAAGCGGCACAGCGTGCCTATCGCCGCTCGCTCATGAGGCGGTGTGTGATGGCGTGGGTGTGGACCGTGCCGCTCATGGCCCTTATGTTCATGGCCGAGGGCGCCACGATGCGGTGGACGGCGTTGCTGCTGGTCCTGCCGGTGGTGGCCTATTCCACACTGCCGTTCCTGACGGCCGCTTGGCGCGCCGCCCGTGCCGGGCAGACCAACATGGACACCCTTGTGGCCGTGAGCACGACCATTGCTTTCGTGTTCAGCCTTGTCGGGACGCTTTTCCCGCAAGTATGGACGAGCCGGGGAATGATGCCGCCGTGCTATTACGAAGCAACGGCCATGATTACGGCCTTTGTCCTCACGGGAAAGGTCATGGAAGAAAGGGCCAAACACCGCACCGGCGAGGCCATCCGCAGCCTCATGGGCTTGCAGCCCCGCACGGCCCGCGTGGTCCTGCCCGACGGCACCGAGGCCGACCGCCCTATGGCTGTGCTGATGAAGGGCGATCGCATCCGCGTGCGCCCCGGCGAGCAGGTGGCTGTCGACGGACAAGTGGTCGAGGGCTCCTCGGCGGTCGACGAAAGTATGATCAGCGGTGAGCCTCTGCCTGTGGAGAAAGTGCGGGGCAGCCGTGTGCTGGCCGGGACGGTCAACGGGCGCGGCACCCTCCTTGTCGAGGCTTCGGCGGTCGGCGCCACCACTGTGCTGGCCGGCATCGTGAAGGCCGTGCGCGACGCCCAGGGGTCGAAAGCCCCCGTCGAGCGTATCGTCGACCGCGTGACGGCCGTTTTCGTTCCCGTTGTGCTGGGACTGGCGGCGCTGACGTTCGTGCTTTGGCTTGCCGTGGGCGGATGGGACGCCCTTCCGCGCGCCGTCCTCGCCGCCGTGTCGGTCACGGTCATAGCCTGCCCCTGCGCGCTCGGCCTGGCCACGCCGACGGCCATCATGGTAGGCATCGGCCGCGGGGCGAAAGAACATATTTACATTAAGGACGCGGAGGCGCTCGAACGCTTGCGCCGCACGGACACTGTGGCGCTCGACAAGACCGGTACGCTCACCGAGGGCCGCCCGGAGGTAGTGAGCCGCACCGACATGCCTGGACTTCAGCCCGCAGACCTGGCCGTGTTGCGCAGCATGGAGCGGCGTTCCGAACATCCGACGGCTGAGGCTGTGGCCGCTTCGCTGGCAGATGTCGTGGCGGAAGGGCCAGCAGTCGATGCGTTCGAAAACCTGCCCGGACTGGGCGTGAAAGCCACCGCCGGCGGCGCCACGTACTGGGCTGGCAACGCCCGGCTGGCCGCTGCGATGGGCTGCCCCGTCGGCAGTGAGGCGGACGACGGCCTGACCCACGTCTACTTCGGTCGCGGCGCCGGGCGCCTTGCCTGCTTCGCCGTGGGCGACCGCATCAAGCCCCATTCGGCCGAAGCCGTCGGACGGCTCCGCGCGATGGGGCGCCGCGTGGTGCTCATGACGGGCGACAACGAGACGGCTGCACGTGCCGTGGCCAGCGAGGCCGGCATCGGCGAGGTGCATGCCGCTTTGCTCCCGACGGACAAGGCCGACGCTGTGCGTGCCCTCCAAGCCGGAGGCCACGTCGTAGCGATGGCGGGCGACGGTGTCAACGACGCGCCCGCCTTGGCCGCTGCCGACATCTCCGTGGCCATGGGGCGGGGGACGGACATCGCCCGTTCCGTGGCGCAACTGACCTTGATGACGTCCGACCTGCGCCTCCTGCCGCGTGCCATCCGGCTGTCCGAAAAGACCGTCGGCATCATCCGCCGCAATCTCTTTTGGGCGTGCGTCTACAACGCCGTGGGCATTCCCCTCGCCGCCGGGGCGCTCTTTCCCGTGTGGGGGCTGATGCTGACGCCCGGTGTGTCGGCGGCGTGCATGGCCTTTTCGTCGGTGTCGGTCGTGACGAGCAGTTTGCTCCTTGCCCGTTGCCGCATCTGACGCGGGCCGGCGCGCGGTGATGCCGGCCAATTGTGGCGTTGCGACGGTTTTCCGGGCGACACAAGTGTCGCCCCTACGTTGGGCGGCGGTATCCTGCGGCGTTGCGGCGGCCGGCGCGCGGTGATAGACGTAGGGGCGCCATTTATGACGCCCGGTGCCGGCACGGCACAACCCGTCCGCGGCATTGTTCGCGGCGGTGTACGCGGCGTTTCCGGCCAATTGCGGCGTTGCGACGGTTATCCGGGCGACACAAGTGTCGCCCCTACGTTTGGCGGCGGTATCCTGCGGCGTTGCGGCGGTTTTCCGGGCGACACAAGTGTCGCCCCTACGTTTTGGCGGCGGCATCCTGCGGTGTTGCGTCGGTTTTCCGGGCGACACAAGTGTCGCCCCTACGTTGGGCGGCGCGTGTGGCGGCCACGTTGTCTGCCGACGCGTTGAAACTGTCGGCCGGCTTGTTTTTCCTGTCGCAGTGACAGTTTTTCCGGACGGCCGGTCTCTTCTTCTTGTCACTACGTCAGTGAATGCGCACCGTTTAATGGATTTTCGCGGAGGTGAAGAAACCTTTTGCTCCACTAAACTGGATTAAATCGTATTCCGGAGGTTAAACGCCGGGGTGGCGGGGCGGTCTTACGTGCAGTGTGAACCTAAAAATGTACGTAAAGATGATGAACTCGTATTGCTCTTTCATGAACCTGGCCGTCGCCCTGAGCATGGGCGAGAGTATGGACAACCTTGCGCCCCGGGCCGAGGAGGGGAAACCGGCCGCCGACGAGGCCGACGCCCCGGGCGCCCCGCGGCGGGGGAACGACGCTGCGGCTCTCTCGTAGCCTGCCGGCGGAAACGGCTGCCCGTCCGGCGCATTGCCCGGCTGGCTCTCCGCCGGCCTGCACGGCGGGCGGGAGAAACGCCCTCCCCGGCTGAAATTCCTGCCCGGGAGGGCGTCGCGCTTGAAAAAGGATGCGGAAAACGGTGCGGAGTTTGCCGGAAAAGCCGTACTTTTGTGTGTAGCCCGCCAAACCCGAGCCTTTCCGGCGCAGCCTGCGGGGCGAGGAGCGGGGACAGACATCGTAAAAACGCGCAAAACGCACAAAAACGCCACAAGCATGAAAACTTTTCTCCTGACCGCCCTTGCGGCTTTCGTGGCGGCCACGGTCTCGACGGCCGCCGAGCCGAAGACCATCCGCATAGCCACCGACGCCACCGACCTTGTCCTTAAAGTGGCCCCGAACGGGCGCCTCTATCAGGCCTACTACGGCGAGCGCCTCCGCCACGCCGCCGACCTCGGCCAGCTCCCTTGGGACGTCCACGCCGGCTCTGACGGCAGCGTCAGCCAGCGCGGGTGGGAGGTGTGCAGCGGTTCGGGCAACGAGGACTACTTCGAGCCCGCCCTCGCTGTGACCCATAGCGACGGCAATCCCTCCACCTATCTGTACTACGTTTCATCGACGTCGCAGCCCGTCGCCGGCGGGACGCAGACCGACATCATCCTGCGCGACGACCAGTATCCCCTGACCGTCACGTTGCACTACGTGGCCTACGGGCAGGAGAACGTGATCAAGGCGTGGAGCGACATCACGCACAACGAGCCCGGCCCGGTCACGCTGTCGGCCTACGCCTCGACGATGCTCTACTTCGACCGGACGGCCTACTACCTCACGGAGTTCAGCGGCGACTGGGCGAGCGAGGCGCAGATGAGCTCGCAGCGCTTGCAGTTCGGCAAGAAAGTGGTCGACACCAAGCTGGGCAGCCGCGCCGCCATGCACGCATCGCCCTTCTTCGAACTGGGTCTCGGGGCACCGGTCGAGGAGGACCGCGGTGACGTGCTCATGGGGACGCTCGGCTGGACAGGAAACTTCCGCTTTACGTTCGAGGTGGACAACGTGGGCAGCCTGCGCGTCATCCCGGCCGTCAACCCCTACGCTTCGGCCTATGAGCTGCGCCCGGGCGACGTCTTCACCACGCCCGAGTTCATCTTCACGCTCAGCCAGGAGGGCGCAGGCGAGGGGAGCCGCCGCCTGCACGACTGGGCGCGCCGTTACGGCCTGCACGACGGGAAGGGCGAACGACTCACCCTGCTGAACAACTGGGAGAGCACGGGCTTCAACTTCGACGAGAAGCGGCTGGCCGGGCTGATGAAGCAGGCCAAGGACCTGGGCGTCGACCTCTTCCTGCTCGACGACGGATGGTTCGGCAACAAATACCCCCGCGCCAACGACCGTGCCGGACTGGGCGACTGGGAGGCCACGCGCGCCAAACTGCCCGGCGGCGTGCCCGCCCTTGTCGAGGCAGCCCGCAAGGCCGGCGTACGTTTCGGGATATGGGTCGAGCCGGAGATGGTCAACCCGCAGAGCGAGCTGTTCGAGAAACACCCGGACTGGGCTATCCACTATCCCAACCGTGAGCCCTATTACTATCGCCACCAGCTCGTGCTCGACCTGGCGAACCCCGAGGTGCAGGACTACGTCTTCGGCGTCGTCGACCAGCTGATGACGCGTAACCCCGAGATCGCCCTGTTGAAGTGGGACTGCAACAGTCCTATAACGAACGTCTATTCGCCCTACCTGGGCAAACGCCAGGGACAGCTCTATGTGGACCACGTACGGGGCGTCAGCAACGTGTTCCGCCGTGTCCGCGAGAAATACCCCGAACTCCGGCTGATGCTCTGCTCGGGCGGCGGCGCGCGGTGCGACTACGGGGCGCTCAGATACTTCGACGAGTTCTGGTGCAGCGACAACACCGACCCCGTCGAGCGGCTTTACATCCAGTGGGGCTTCTCCCAGTTTTTCCCGGCCAAGGCCATGTGCGCCCACGTCACCGACTGGAACCGCGCGGCCGGCATCAAGTTCCGCACCGACGTGGCCTCGATGTGCAAGCTCGGCTTCGACATCGACCTGGGCCGTCTCTCGCCCGACGAGCTCGCCTTCTGCCGCCAGGCCGTGGCCAACTGGAAGAGCTTCGGCCCTGCCGTGATGGACGGCGACCAGTTCCGCCTTGTCTCGCCCTACGGCTCAAACCACATGGCCGTCGGGTATGTGAGCAAAGACCGGGGGCAGGCCGTCCTTTTCGCCTATGACATCCATCCGCGCTACGGCGAGAAGCTCCGCCCCGTGCGCCTCAAAGGCCTCGACGCCGACCGCCGCTACCTGGTGGAGGAGGTGAACCTCATGCCCGGCGCCAGACCCACGCTCCGTGCCCACGGCAAGACGTTCACGGGCGACTACCTGATGAAGGTGGGGCTTGACGTGTTCTCCGGCAGGGACATGGCGAGCCGTGTGGTGCGGGTCATGATGCAATGACGCCCGGCCGAAGCGATGGCCCGGCATCACGGGCGCTCTCCTCCGGCTTCCGGAAAAACGCGCCGGCTGACAGAACAGGCTGTCAGCCGGCGCGTTTTCTCTGGGAGCATCCGTCGCCTGCGCGGGGCGGGCGTCAGCGGGCGGGCTCGGGGTCGGTGTAGAAACGGATGAGCCCTTCGAGCGAGCGCTGGCAGACAGGGCAGAACTCGCTGACGGTGTTGACGCGCATGCGGCAGTCGCGGCACGCCCGGAAGACGCCCTTCGACTGGTAGCCCGCCCCCTCGAAGAGGCCGACGGTCTGCGTGTCGCCCTCGGCGACGCTCTCGGGCGGTGTGGGGGCGGCTTCGCCTTTCTTCAAGAGGTCTTTCCATTTCGTGTCGAATCGGGCGAGGGTCGTGATGTTTCGCTCCCACGGTTCGACGTCGGGCGTGTAGTATGCCACGTAGCCGTCGTCGTACGCATATTCGTCGGCAAGGCCGCCGAAGCTGTGCCCGAACTCATGGACAACGACCGGGAGGAACCACTTGTCGCGTGCGGCCGCCAGCGTGTAGGAGTTGAAGATGCCCCCGCCGCCATACTCGTCCGTGTTGGCCAGGATGATGAGGTGCTCGTAGGGCAGGGCACCCATGGCGTCGTGCAGGCGTTTCAGGCGAAGCGTGGTGAGATAGCGGTCGGAGTAGAACGTGTCGAAGTGGCTGCCCAAGGCCGTCGTGCGCCACTGCCCCGACGCCGGGAGGCTCACGCCGCTCTCGCGCGAGGGCAGGGCCACGGCCACGACGTTGAACCGCGGGCGGAGATGTCCGAAGGGCTCGTGCGCGAAGAGGGCGTCGACGGCTTGCCGGGCGTGGCTGTAAAAGCTGTCGGCCTCCGCCTCGGTGTAGCCTTCGGCCACGATAGCCACGTCGATGCAGTCGGCGCTGCTCCCGCTGCGCACAAGGTAGCGGTGGGGCGGGCAGACGGTGTCGGTCCGGCGGATGAGGATGTCCGCCGGGTCGACGCGGCAGGCGTAGCGTGCCGTCACGTCGCGGTGCAGGTTGTTCAGTTCCACTTCGAGGCGGACGGGGTGCTTGGGGAAGGGGAGGAGGAACACGTTCTCGAACGAACGCGCACGCTGTGTGGCCTCTTCCGTGGCCTGCCATTCCTGGAAGAGCGTCGAGAACGAGTGGCGGTAGATGACGTGCCCCGTCGCCTCGTCGCGCAGCAGGATGCGCCCGTTTCCGGCCAGGTAGAGGCTGTCCAGCCGCACGCGCCGCCCCGCCCATCCCGGCTGGCACGAAAGTTCGTCGAGGTAGATGGCCTGCCGGGCACTGTCGCCCGCAAACGAGAGGTCGACGCGCAGCGTGCGCGGCTCAAACCAGCGGCTGAACGCGTCTTCGGCCGCAAGCGGCAGGGCCGCGAGGACGCACGCCAAGGCGCCGACACAGCGGCGCAGGAAGATGTGTAGGGATTTCTTCATAAGCAATCAATCATTTGGATTCTGCGGGCAAAGGTAGTGCAAATGAGCGGGAAGCAAGCCGGAAAGCCGAGGATTTTCGTGCCGGAGAGGAAGGGCATCATCCCCTTGTGACGGAGATTCCCGATTGCTTTCTCCGAGAATCGGACGAAGCCACGAGAAAGCAGTACTCGGTGACGTGCACCCCAGGCCGGGCCAATGAATTTTCCCGTTAAGTATTCGTCGGATGACAATCCCCGCGAACCGGCCTGTTCACTCCATCAGAAGATCCGGCAGGCTCTCTTTGAGCTCTTCGGTAAAGGAGATGAGTCTGTCGATAGAGGGAAGCGTCCCCTTTTCGTCGTATCCCGTCTCGTCGATGAATTGATCAGTGGCTTTGAGGCGGTGTATGCCGGATGTCTCGGTGAGGGCGGCGTCGGTCTCGGTGGCATGAGGCATTCCCTGCGTGTCGTTGTCCTGTGTAAAGGTCTGCCAAACTCCCTTGTTGAGCAGTCTCGCTATTTGTCCTTCGCCGAAAGGTTTTTCGCCCAGACGTTCAATGAAGACTTCCCAGTGAGGCTGCTTTGCTTCCCAGAGATGCACGAATTTGAGACGGTAGTCGCCGTTATCCGTTGTGGTTGTTTTGAACTTCTTCTCGCAGATGCAGAAATCCAGGGCGCAGCAGCGTGAGTCATCGCCTGGAAGCCAGCTTCCTTCGAGTTGGATATGGAGGATTCCTTTGAGTTGGATATGGAGGAGGTATGCAGGCAGTGATCGGGTGAGATTGGAGCGTGCCTGTGCTTTTTTCAGTAGTACGATATGCGGGTAAATCTGTCCTGCCTCATCATACCGGAGGAAACGGTGATACTCCATGTAGTCCAATCCCCCGCAGATGCCCATCCGCCACGTGTCTGTCGGGGTGAGCGTATGAGGCGTCGCACCGTCTGTGTAGTCTTTTAGTATGGGGAGGTATTTCTTATCGGCAAACAGAAGTTGCCAGTTGCTATCGCTATGAGGCAAGTCATAGCGTTGCATATTACGGTCTGTTACCCACGGATGGCTTTCAACGGCACTGCTGATGTCGCCATGTCTGAGGAGTTCGCGGAGCAGACTGTCATATTGTTCCCGGTTTTTCCTATTTTTTTCCTTTGCGGGAGTGTATATCTTCTGTTCAAAACGTCGCAGGCTCTCTCGGGCTTCATTGAGCGTAAAGGGACCGCCTTCCGTTGTGGTGGAAAGCCGGAGGATGATGTCGCGGTTGCCGTTGAGAAATCTGTTCAAAGCCTCATCAGCGGTGAGCTCCCAGAAGAAGCGTTCCCACTCGTCTGCGTCGCCTTGCCGATAGCAGGCGAACTCCAAATCATCGGGGCGCAGTATGTTCTGGTCTCTGGTGACGGCGTCGGTCAGCAGCCGGACGTCGGTAATGCCATGACCGTTCATGGCGATAGCCAGCGACATGGCCCTCCGCGTGGCCGTGTCCGGCATTTTGTTGTTGCCGTTGTCGTCGCTCCGGCTGAGCAGGTACATGGCCAGGCGGTAGAGGTCGTCATCGCTGACGCCCTCGCGCAAAATGGCCATGGCGAGCGCGCCGCATAGGGGAACGTAGTGTATGGCAGGGACGGAGGACGCGGCGCGCCAATCTTTCTCTCGCAAGAATGGATGAGGGAATTTCTCCTCTTTTCCAGAACGGTCGCAAAGGTCGGACAGACGTTTATAAGCTCCGAATATCTTTTCGAGCCATTGGATGTCGAAGCCTTTGTTCTCAACGATGTATTGCGAAATCCATTCGCGCTGTTGGTCGGACCGCGTGTTTCGGATGTATTCTTCGCGGACTTTGTCCGGCTTTTGCTGATCGCCATCTGTCTTTGGGACAGCAGGTTTCAGTTTGGGCTTGTCTCCTCCCATCGTTTCGCTCAGCGCCTGATGCAGGATGACGGCCACTTTCAGAAAGCCGAAGAAGCCGTCGTCGGCGTTCTCATTCGTTCCCCGGTGGCGCCAGAAGAAATTTTGCCATTTTTCCCACTGCGCCCCGGCCGCGAGTTTGCCGCCGGCGTCGCAACGCTTGATGAGGGTGGGACGGACTTGTTCCTGCGAGGAAAGCTCCTCGCCCCGGCTGTTCATGTAGAGGTAGAGGCGCTCGCCCTGCTGGCTGAGCCCGGTGTCGAAATAGTTGAACTCGATGAATTGCTCGACGTAGTCAATGAAATCACCGTGCTCCTTTTTCAAACCGTTGTACCATTTGATAATTACGTCGTAGTTCGCGAGCAGGGCGCAGGCAGTGGGGGCGTTGTCGTAGTCGTGGAAATAATTCGGACTTGAACACTTGAAATCGCTGCCCGGCGTCTTGGATCCACGGCCGGCCTCGGAAAGGGCGTAATCGATGAAGTCGACGAGGCAGTTGTGGGCTCCCTCACGCACGCGGTAGTCCAGGCGCGGACGGCCACCCCGGAAATAGTTGTTGCGGAAGTGATCGACGCCCGCCCCGCCCTGCCTGGCGCAGGCCGCAAGCAGCAGGAGAAACAGGGTGGTGATGCGCTGCTGCCCGTCGATGAGGTAGAAACGGCGATTGTCCGAGGCGTCGTAATAGGCATAGATGAAGCCGATACGGGTGTTATAGCGCAAGCGCTCGTATTCCTTGGTGAGAAATTGCGCCGACCTCGCGTCGATGGCCTCGTCGCCGTTTGTGATGGTGAGGGTCAGTGCCTGTTTCTCCTTATAGTTTGACTCGATGGAGCGGAGCAGTGCGGTGACGTTCTGCGGCGTCCACACGTAATCCCGTTGCAGCTCGGGGATGACAATCTGGTCGATGTCGTCGTTGTTCAATAGCTGGCCGAGCGAATATCTTCCTGTTTTCATTGTTCTGGCTTACTGGGGTTTTCAAATTCATTCCTGAGCCGCGCCACGCGGTGCTCCATCCATTCGCAGTGGGCGGCGACGTCGTTCGCGTCCCAGGCGTAGAGGCTGGTCGAGAACTGCTTCGAGCCGGGCGGCATGAGCAGCGATTTGGTGAAGACAGCCGCCGTGTGAGGCGGGACAAAGCTTCCCTTCCTCAGCGCTTGTGCAATGCGCATCCGCTTGACGACGAACGGCGCGTTGTTCAGTGCGCTGTTCGTCTCTTTGGGTAGGAGCGCCATGTTGCCCATACTGTTCAGCGCTACATCGTCCAAGTCGCTGTAAAGGAACGGCAGGCTGTCTGTGCTCAGGGACTTGCCTGTGTCGATGCGGTGCAGCACTTTTTCTTTCTGTTCCTTTTCTGCGTCGTCCTTGTCGGGCAGTTTTTCTTTCGCCATCTGGTGGATTTGCGTCCGGCACTCCTCTGGGATTTCCAGCTTGTCTTTCGGGTTCTGCGGCCGGATGTGCTCGTAAGACCATTGACAGTAGTCGTACGTCGGGAAGTCGAATTTGTAACCCTCGGCGGCGCTTTCGGGGAAAGCGTTGAACGCGAGCAGCAGCGGGGTGAGCTTCTTGTCGTCATAGGAAAGCTTTTCGTGGCTCGTGTCGGGCAGGACGTTCAGGGCTTCGCGGCTGAGCATCTTGATGATTTTGCTTTCTCCCTTGTCGAGCAGCTGTTTCAGGAAATCGAGCCGACTTTCGGCTTTCCCTTGTCTGTCGTTCTGGCCGAACAGGACGTATCCCAGCAGATTATAAGTGCGGGGCGCTTCGTAGAGGCTACGCAGCCGTTTGTAAGCATGAAGCAGGCGGTCCATCCATCGGGCGCCCGCCGTCTCGTTGGTCACGACTTCGTTGAACTGGTTGAACAAGCGGTAGCCGCTGTCAGCCTGTTTCTCGTCCGTGCCGGGACCAGAAAGGAGCTCCTTGAAGCTTTGAAGCAATTCGTCCGTATTCTTCTCCACCTTCTCGGACTGATAGGCCATATAGGTCAACTGTAACAAGGCCTCCATGCCTCGTTTGGCTTCGCGGATGCTCCTACCGAAAAAGAAGTGGGCAACTTCGGGGCGCTCCACCCAGTTCTGGATTTCGTCCCACAGGCGACCGTTTGTGCGTCGCTGCTCTGTGAGGTGCGCATAGTCGTACGGGCGTCCGAGGTGGTCGCTGCGCCTGACGTTCTTCGTGAGCAGGAGGCCTTTGATGAGGTAGGCATTCGTCAGGGCGACGCTGTTTCCGTTCAGGTTGACAAAGACTTCCTCGGGCGTGACGGTGCTGTTCTCACGGTTGAGAATGAGCTTCACGTTTCCCGACAGGTATTTTGCGAAGTCTGACAGTTTCTCGTGATTTTTAAGCAGTTCGATGAACCGATCGATACACCGGACTGCCCCCGCTATGTAGTACTTGTCTTGCGTGTCGCAGTCCTCCTTCTTAACTTCGGACAGATTTTCAAGGTCACTGAGCAGTCTTTCGCAGCCCTCACGGGCATATTTGAGTTTATCGGCACCGAGGTTCGGGATATTTTCGTCTTTTGCGTGCAGACGCCCGTAGATCAGGGCGAGCGTGGTCAGGCGTTGCTGCCCGTCGATGACCTCATAAGCCTTTTCACCGACGTCCTCAAAGACGGTGATGTACTGTAAGTAATACTCTCCTATCTCGTGTTGCATCGCCTCGTAGATATCAATCAGCAGTTGAGGTACTTGGTCATAATAGTTAACCGAAGCCCATTTATAGCCGCGCTGGTAAGGACCAATGTAGTATCTTTCCAAATTCGCGTCGGCGAGCACAGATGTGAAAATCTCTTTAAGTGAGTAGATAAACTCGTTTTTCATGTCTTTCAGAATTACTTGGCATGTGTGTCCAAGTGCGAAGGTAAAAAAATTATCTTTGAGAAAAAATAAATGTTGCTTGCATTTGATGTTGTTCTAGATAAGCGTAATTCTTCAATCGCTCGGCCCGGAGAAAACGGTCGCAGCTACCGTCCGCCCGGCCAGCCGTTCCATAATTTCTGTCGCAGTGACGGGGATTGCTGTCGGGCGGCTCGTTTTTCCGGGCGGCACAGGCGGTTTGGCAGGTGGACTGGCTGAGGGTATGGCGGACGGGGTGGGGCGATGTCCAGGGCGGCGGCGCTGTGCGGGCACAGATTTTCGGGCCGAAAGCCGAGGAGTTTGCGTCTTTTAGTGTATATTTGCAAATCTCTATCCTGTGATACATGGAAGAAAGACCTGAGTACGAATTACTTAACCGGATAAACAGCCCGGCGGACCTGCGGCGCCTGCGCCCGGAGTTGCTGCCGCAGGTGTGCGGCGAGTTGCGCCGTGACATCATCGACGAGCTGTCTTGCAACTCGGGGCATTTTGCGTCGAGCCTGGGTGCTGTGGAGCTGATCGTGGCGCTACATTACGTGTTCAATACGCCGGACGACCGCATCGTCTGGGACGTAGGCCATCAGGCTTATGCGCACAAAATACTGACCGGGCGGCGCGAGCGTTTTTCGACCAACCGCCATTTCCACGGGCTTGCTCCCTTCCCCACGCCCAAGGAGAGCGAATATGATACCTTTACGTGCGGCCACGCCAGCAATTCGATCAGCGCGGCGCTGGGCATGTCGGTGGCGGCAATCAAGGAGGGCCATCCGGAGCGCAAGGTGGTGGCCGTCATCGGCGACGGGTCGATGAGCGGCGGACTGGCGTTCGAGGGGCTCAACAACGCTTCGACCACGCCCAACAACCTGCTCATTATCCTGAACGACAACAACATGAGCATCGACCGCAGCGTCGGGGGGCTGAAACAGTATCTCTTGCAGCTCCACACCAGCTCGGCCTACAACAGGTTGCGTTTCCGCCTCTCGCAGTGGGCCACGCGCCACGGTATGCTCGGCGACGCCCGCCGGCAGAGCATCTTGCGCTTCAACAATGCAGTCAAGAGCCTGTTGCAGGGGCAGCAGAACATCTTCGAAGGGCTGAACATACGTTATTTCGGACCGGTGGACGGGCACGACGTCGGCCAGCTCGTGCGTGTGCTCCACGACATCAAGGACATGCTCGGCCCCAAGCTGCTTCATGTGCATACCATCAAGGGCAAGGGCTTCGGACCGGCCGAGAAGGCGCCGAGCGAGTGGCACGTCCCGGGCCGCTTCGACCCCGACCAAGGCATCCGCTTGGTCGAGGACACGAGCGGACGGCCGCCCCGGTTCCAGGACGTGTTCGGGCAGACGCTCGTCGAGCTGGCCGAGGCCAACCCGGCCATCGTCGGTGTCACGCCGGCCATGGCCACGGGGTGCTCGATGAACATGCTCATGGCCGCCATGCCCGACCGCGCTTTTGACGTCGGCATCGCCGAAGGCCACGCCGTGACTTTCTCGGCCGGCATGGCGAAGGACGGGCTCATTCCTTTCTGCAACATCTACTCTGCCTTTGCGCAGCGGGCCTATGACAACATCATTCACGACGCCGCCATCCTGGACCTGCCCGTCGTGCTCTGTCTCGACCGTGCCGGACTGGTCGGAGAGGACGGCCCCACGCATCACGGCGCCTTCGACCTGGCCGCCCTGCGTCCCGTGCCGAACGTCACGGTCGCCTCTCCTTATGACGAGCACGAGCTCCGCCGCCTGATGTTCACCGCCCAGCTGCCCGGCCACGGCTTCTTCGTCATCCGCTATCCCCGCGGGCGCGGCTACCTGCGTGACTGGCGCTGCCCGCTGGCCGAAGTGCCTGTCGGGCGGGGCCGCAAGCTGCGCGATGGGCGCGACCTGGCTGTCATCACGCTTGGCCCCATCGGCCACGCCGCCGCCGAGGCCATTGCCCGTGTCGAGGCCGAACGTGCCGCGGAGGGGCGGCCTGTCGCGGTGGCCCATTACGACTTGCGTTTCCTCAAACCGCTTGACACGGAACTGCTCGACGAGGTCGGGCGGACGTTCCGCCGCGTCGTGACGGTCGAAGACGGCGTGCGCGCCGGCGGTATGGGCTCGGCGGTGCTGGAATACTTTGCCGACCATGACTGCGACGTGCACGTCGAGCGCCTCGGCCTGCCCGACCAGTTTGTCGAGCATGGCGACTTGGCCTCCCTCCACCACCTTGTGGGCATCGACGCGGAAGGCATAGCCGCCGCCATACGTAAAAACCTCTGACATGAAAATCATCATCGCCGGTGCCGGCGCCGTCGGCACCCATCTGGCCAAGCTCTTCGCCCGCGAGCGCCACGACATCGTGCTCATGGACGACTCGGCCGCCAAACTCGAAGGCCTCGGCTCGGACTTCGACCTGATGACCGTCTGCGCGTCGCCGCTCTCCATAGCGGGGCTGCGCGAGGCAGGGGCAGGCCGGGCCGACCTCTTTATCGCCGTGACGCCCGACGAGGCGCACAACATGACCAGCTGTATGCTGGCGCGCAAGCTCGGAGCCCGCAAGACCGTGGCCCGAGTGGACAACGAAGAGAACACTACGGAAGAAAACCGTGCCTTTTTCCGCAGCGTGGGCATCGACTCTATCATCTATCCTGAAATGCTGGCCGGCCGCGAGATCATGGCTACCATCCGCCGCAGCTGGACGCGGCAGTGGTGGGAAGTGCACGACGGCTTGCTTGTCATGCTGGGTGTCAAGGTGCGTCGGGGAGCGCCCATCATCGACGTACCGCTCAAAGCGCTCTGCGGCCCTGACTCGCCTTACCACGTAGTGGCCGTCAAGCGTGGCCAGGACACCCTCATCCCCCACGGCGACGACAGCCTGCGCCATGGCGACGTGGTCTATTTCATGACGACGCCGCTCTACATCCCCTACGTCCGCGAACAGGCCGGAAAGGAGGACTATCCCGACGTGCGCAGCGTCATCTTCATGGGGGGCGGCGACACGACGCTCCAAGCCTTGCGCAACCTGCCCGACTACATGCACGCGAAAGTCATCGAGGCCGACGAGGCCCAGTGCTACCGCCTCGGCGAACTGCTGAAAGACCGGCGCCATGTCCTGATCATCCACGGCGACGGGCGCGACCTGGACCTGCTCAAAGACGAAGGCATTGAGACGGCACAGGCCTTTGCGGCCCTCACAGGGAGCGCCGAGGCCAATATCCTTGCCTGCCTGGCAGCCAAGCGCCTCGGTGTGCGCAAGACGGTGGCCCGCGTGGAGAGTTCGGACTACATCAGCATGGCCGAGAGCCTCGACATCGGTTCGATTGTCAACAAGAAGACCATCGCCGCCGGCCACATCTATCAGATGATGCTGAAAGCCGACGTGACGAACGTGAAGTGCCTCACCGTGGCCAAGGCCGACGTGGCCGAGTTCGTGGCCGCCGAGGGGTCGAAGGTGACGCGGCGTCCCGTGCGCGACCTTGGCCTGCCCGACACCGTGACGCTTGGCGGGCTCGTGCGCGACGGCCGCGGGCTTCTCATCAACGGTATGACGCAGATCCAGGCCGGCGACACGGTGATGGCTTTCTGTCTGGACAACGCCATCAAGAAGCTCGAACGATATTTCAACTGACCTCCGGCACGCCTTATGATTAACGTCAAGCTCAATTGCAGCATCCTCGGTTCGCTGCTCTTCATCGAGGGGGCGCTTCTGCTGGCCTGCGTGGCGGTCGGCCTCTTCTATGGCGAACGCGACTTCACCGCCTTTGCCGTCCCCATCGCCATCACGGCCGTCGCGGGCGGTGTCTTGAAGTATGTGGGGCGCGGCGCGCCGAGCCGTATGAGCCGCCGCGACGGCTACCTCGTCGTCCTGCTCACGTGGCTGGCCTTCACCGTCGTGGGGATGCTCCCCCTGTTGGTCGGAGGCTACGAGACGCGCGTCTCGGCCGCCTTTTTCGAGATCATGTCCGGCTTCACCACCACCGGCGCCACCGTGCTGACCAACATCGACAGCCTGCCGCATTCCGTGCTCTTCTGGCGGAGCCTGACGCACTGGTTCGGCGGCATGGGAATCGTCTTTTTCACGCTCGCCGTCTTGCCGACCGTCGGCATGGGCGACCTGAAACTCTTTTCGGCCGAAGCCACGGGCATGAAGCTCGGCAAGCTCCATCCGCGCATCCGTACCACGGCGCAGTGGCTCTGGGGCGTCTATCTGGTCTTGACCACTGCCTGTGCCGTCAGCCTCTGGCTGGCGGGCATGGGGCCGTTCGACGCGGTGAACCACGCCATGTCGACGACTGCCACGGGCGGCTTCTCGACACACCAGGACGGCATCGCCTGGTTCCGGTCGAGCGCGGTGGAATATGTGGAGCTGGCCTTTATGTTCGTGTCGAGCATCAACTTCACCCTCCTTTACCTCCTGCTCATCAAGGGCCGGCTGCGCGAGGTGTGGCGCGACGGCGAGCTGCGCTGCTTCACCCTCTTGTGTGTGGGCGCCTCTGCCGTCATTGCCGCCACGCTCTATTTCTCGTGCGGCTACCCCTTGGAGCGTGCCGTGCGCGAGGCCGCCTTCCACGTCGTCTCCTGCCAGTCGACCACGGGCTTTGCCTCCTACGACTTCATGCAGTGGCCCGCATTCACCACGCTGCTCATCCTGTTCGTCATGGCCGTCGGCGCGTGCGCGGGGAGCACCACGGGCGGCTTCAAGTGTATCCGATTGCTGACCCTGGTCCGCCTGGCGTCCGGTGAGTTCAAGCGTATCCTTCATCCCCACGCCGTGCTGCCTGTGCGCGTCGGCGGCACGGTCATCACGCCCCAAGTGTGGCGCACGCTCATCGCCTTTTCGACGCTCTACGTCCTGCTCCACCTGGTCTCGACCCTTGTGCTCATTCTGACGGGGCTGCCCTTGCTCGACGCCGTAGGGTTCAGCATCTCGTCGTTCAGCAACGTGGGGCCCGCCGTGGGCCACCTCTTCACTCCGCTCGACGCCTGGGACCGCCTCAGCGACGTCGGCCTGTGGACCTGTTCGTTCATGATGCTGGCCGGCAGGCTCGAAATCTTCTCGCTCCTGCTGCCCCTCTTCCCGGGTTTCTGGCGCGACAATTGAAAAGAACCTTTCTTCAAACCTGCGAGATATGACAAAAGACAAACGTCCGGCGCTCGTGCTCCGCTTCCTTGCGAAGATAGCGGTGCATAACGACCGCGAATGGATGGCTGCCCACCGGGCGGAATACGACGAGGCGCGCGCCGCCTTCGAGGACCTCACGGCCGACCTCATCCGCGCTTTGGCCGAGGTGGACCCTGCCGTGGCCCCGCTCACCGTGCGCGACTGCACCTACCGCTTCTATCGCGACACGCGCTTCTCGCCCGACAAGTCGCCCTACAAGCGCCACATGGGGGCTTACGTCAACCCCCGGGGCAAGAAGTCGCCCCACGGCGGCTACTACCTCCACCTCCAGCCCGGCGCCTGCGAGATCGCGGGCGGCGCCTACTGCCTCGAACCCAAGCTGCTCCGCGCCGTGAGGGAGAGCGTCGTCGACCGCACGGACGAGTTCCGCGCCATCGTCGAGGAGAGCCGCTTCCGCACCCTCTTCCCCGTCATCGGGCTCGACCGGGTCAAGACCATGCCCAAGGGCTTCCCCCGCGATTTCCCCTGGCCCGACTACATCCGCTGCAAGGACTACTGCGTGGGCCATGCCGTCGGTGACGCTTTCTTCGACGATCCCGACTGGATGGAGCGCGCCGTCGACGAGTTCCGCGTGATGAAGCCCTTCCTCGACTTTGTCAACGACACAGTCGACGACTATCTCTGACCCTGCCGCCGCGACGGCTGGCCGGGAATCCTGCCGCAGCGACACGGCGGACGGGACGGCTGACCGTTTCACCTCTTAAAGCATCCAGAAAAAATGAAGAATATCCTCATCCCCCTCGCCGCCCTCAGCCTTGCGGCCTGCAACCCCGGGCGGATAGCCGACAAGGCCATCGAACAGGCCAGGAATGCCATCGACACCACAGAGTTTGTCCACCGTCAGTTCGCCCCGGCGGCTTTCCACACCCTCGCGTTCGACGGTTTCGGCGAACTCCGCTTCGTTCAGGGGCAGGACAGCACCGTGCGCGTCGACGTGGCCGCCCATCCCGAATACATCGACAGCATCGGGGTCCAGTCAGCCGACAGCGTGCTCACCATCGCCCTGAACCACAGCACGTCGCATGATGAAGCGGGCGAAAGCAGTCAGAAGCTCTACGTCTTCGTCACTGTCACCGCGCCCGCGCCGCGCGTCTTCGAGCTCGACGGGGCGGGGCTCCTCAACCTCGGCACCGTCGTGAGCCGCCGGCCCATGACGCTGTCCGTCGACGGCGCCGGACTCATCGAGGCCAGCCAGATAGAGGCGGCGGGCCTCGCGGTCGAACTCGACGGGACAGGCGACATCTCGCTGCCCGCTGTGGCCGCCGACACGCTGAGCGCCACCATAGACGGCGCAGGCAACATCACGCTCGGCGGCATGGCCCGTACGGCCACCCTCGTCGTCAACGGCCTGGGCCACATCGACGCCGGCCGCCTCAACGTGAGCGGACAGACCCGCCAGCACGTCGAGGGACTGGGCCACATCAGCGTCAAGGAGTGAGGCACGCGCGGCCGCTGACCCTATCCCCCTATCCGACAATCACACATCACCAACCACAATGAAAAAACAACTCTTCACCATGCTCATGGCCGCAAGCGCATTGGCGCCGGCCGTGGCCGATGACTTCAAGTACACCGACGAGCAGTTTGCCGACATCCAGATGCTCCGCTACAAGGTGGCGGGTTTCGACCAGCTCAGCCTCCGGCAGAAAACCCTCGTCTACTACCTCTCGGAGGCCGCCCTCCAAGGCCGCGACATCCTCTTCGACCAGAACGGGCGCTACAACCTGCGTATCCGTCGCCTGCTCGAAGCCGTCTACACAGACTACAAAGGCGATCGGGACAGCGACTTCTACCGCGCGCTCACCGTCTACCTGAAACGCGTCTGGTTCAGCAACGGCATCCATCACCATTACGGTTCCGAGAAGTTCGTCCCCGGTTTCACCGAGGCCGACCTGCGCGCCGCCGTCCGCCAGCTCGACCCGGCGCGGCTCCGCCTGCCCGAGGGACAGACGGTCGAGGCTTTCTGCGACGAGCTCTTCCCCGTCATCTTCGACCCAGCGGTCATGCCGATGCGCGTCAACCAGCGCGCCGGCGACGACCTCGTCCTCACCTCAGCCGGCAACTACTACGGTCCCGGCGTGACGCAAGAAGAGGCCGAGGCTTTCTACACCGCCAGGAAGGACCTCAGCGACCCGCGTCCCGTCATGATGGGGCTCAACAGCCGCCTCGTCAAGCAGGACGGCCGCCTCGTCGAGCGCGTGTGGCGCTCCGGAGGCCTCTACGGACAGGCCATCGACCGCATCATTGCCTGCCTCGAAAAGGCGCGCCCCTTTGCCGACACACCCGAGCAGGCAGAGGTGATCGATAAGCTCATCGAATACTACCGCACAGGCGACCTGCACACCTTTGACGACTACTGCATCCTCTGGCTCAACGACACAAAGGGCACCGTGGACTTCGTCAACGGCTTCACCGAGACCTACGGCGACCCGCTCGGCATGAAAGCCAGCTGGGAGTCTATCGTGAACTTCAAGGACCACGAGGCCACGCTCCGCACCGAGAAACTGAGCGCCAACGCGCAGTGGTTCGAGGACCATTCGCCCGTCGACGCGCGCTTCAAGAAGGAGGAGTGTCGCGGCATCTCGGCCAAGGTCATCACGGCTGCCATACTCGGCGGCGACCTCTACCCCTCGACGGCCATCGGCATCAACCTGCCGAACTCCGACTGGGTCCGCCGCGAACACGGGTCGAAGAGCGTGACCATCGGCAACCTCACCGCAGCCTACAACCACGCCGCCCACGGCAGCGGCATGGACGCCGAGTTCGTCATCGACGACGCCACGCGCCAGCTCATCGCCAAGTATGGCGACGCCTGCGACGAGCTGCACACCGACCTGCACGAATGTCTCGGCCACGGCAGCGGAAAGCTCCTGCCCGGCACCGACCCCGACTCGCTCCGTGCCTACGGCGCCACCATCGAAGAGGCCCGCGCCGACCTCTTCGGCCTCTATTACGTGGCAGACCCGAAACTCGTCGAACTGGGACTGACCCCGAACATGGAGGCTTATAAGTCGCAATACTACACGTACATGCTCAACGGACTGATGACGCAGCTCGTGCGCATCAAACCCGGCCTCAGCATCGAGGAAGCCCACATGCGCAACCGCGCCCTCATCGCCCGCTGGGCCTATGAGCACGGCCGCAAGGACAACGTGGTCGAACTGGTGAAACGGGACGGCAAGACCTACGTCCGGATCAACGACTATGCCGCCCTGCGCGGCCTCTTCGGGCAGCTCCTGGCCGAGGTGCAGCGCATCAAGAGCGAGGGCGACTTCGCTGCGGCACGTGACCTCGTCGAGAACTACGGCGTCAAGGTCGACCCCGAGCTCCACAAGGAAATCCTGGCCCGCTACGAGCAGCTCCACCTCTCGCCCTACAAGGGCTTCATCAACCCGGTCTACACGCCGGTGCGCGACGCCGAGGGGAACATCACCGACGTGAAAATCAGCTACGACGAGGCCTACGACCATCAGATGCTCCGTTACAGCCGCGACTATAACACCCTGCCCGACATCAACGACTGAGCCATGGACACAGCCGAACAGCTGAAAGAACTGCGCCGCGAGCTACGCTCGATGATGAGCGGGCCCGTGAGTGCGTCGATGCGCGAGAAGGGACTGGCCTACAAACTCAACTTCGGTGTCGACGCCGTGCGCCTGCGCGGGTTGGCCGCCAGCCTGCCGCACACCCGCGAGCTGGCTGCCGCATTGTGGAAGGAGGATGTGCGCGAGATGCGCCTGCTCGCTCCCATGGTGCAGCCCGTGGAGAGCTTTCCGCCCGAACTGGCTGACCTCTGGGTGGAGCAGATACGCTATCCCGAAGAGGCGGAGTATGCCACGATGCACCTCTTCGCCCGCCTGCCCTATGCCTCGCAGAAGGCCTTTGAGTGGATGGCCCACGCCGGCGCCATGTTCCGCCTGTGCGGCTTCCTGCTCATGGCCCGCCTGATGATGCAGGGCGCACTCCCCGGCGAGCGCGACACCGACGAAATCCTCGACCAGGCAGCCGCCGCCCTCCACGACGACAGCGCCCACGTGCGCCGCGCCGCAGCCAAGTGTCTCGTCAAGCTCGAAGACGCCCTGCCGGCCACCGCCGACCGCGTCGAAGCGCTCCTCGGCGCACAGGCCGGCTGACCGCTTTTCTTAGTCGGCGACTATAATTTAACGGGTGGCCGGCAGCCTTTCAAGGCTTGTCCGGCCGCCTGTCCCCCTCACACCGCCGCACCCCGCTCCCGTCCTGCGGGGCGCGGGTGCGGCGGTTTTTCGTTCAACCCTTTAATCCTTAAAAGCTATGACAACACGCACGAAATCCATCCTCACGTTCCTCGGCGGCCTCGTCACCGGCGTAGTGCTGACGTTTGTTTTCTTGATCTTTTTGGGACTTGCGCAGGCATATTCCGGGTCAACGAACAAAGACCTGACACTCTTCGACGGACCTGGCCAAGAGCTGCGCGCGACCGAGTTCGAAGTGTTTCAAGTGCTCCCCGACGGGGCTGCGCTGGCCAACATCACGGACGGTGAAAATAGGTGGACAGTTGTCCTGTTCCTGCCCAGCGACGGCGTGGCCTATTACGACGACCAACGCATCCACGTGCCCTCCGGAAAACGCGCGGTGCAGATTGGCACGTACCGTTACGTGACGAATAGAGATTTCGTCAAGACCGTCCCTGTCGTCGAAATCGTCGACCGTTGACAGCCACGGTCCGCCGCAATATCGCGGACGAACATCCCGCGCCGTAGGGGCGACACTTGTGTCGCCCGGATGACCGCCGCAATTCCGCGGACGAACACCCCGCGCCGTAGGGGCGACACTTGTGTCGCCCGGATGACCGCCGCAATATCGCAATTTTCCGGCACCATCGCGTACACCGCCCAACGCAATGCCACGAACGGGTCGTGCCGTTTCCGGCACCGGGCGTCATAAATGGCGCCCCTACGTGCATTGTCGCGCGTCGTCGCGCCGCAATGCCGCCGGCACCACCGGCCCGCCCCGTCGCTCCGCCGCAATTCCGCGAACGAACACCCCGCAACGTAGGGGCGACACTTGTGTCGCCCGGATGACCGCCGCAATATCGCGGACGAGCGCCCCACAGCGTAGGGGGCGCTCGTCGTGTTTTTAGCCCATTGTCTTTTTTTATCGCCCGGTGCCGTCGATGAGGACGAAAGCGGCCCAATAGCGCGGGTCGGCGTAGGGGTGGAGCGTCACAGGGCGCGTCTTTTTCGGCCATACCCAGCGGCCGAGGCGGCGCACCTGCGGGCGTGTGGTGTCGTCCTCATTGGTTTCGACGTCAACGCTGACCGCGTGCCGGCGCACGTCGTCCTGCGCCATGCGGAGGGCGTCGGTCATGGTTGCCCCGCCGGCCAGGTGGGTGTAGAAGCGTGTCATGAGCAGGCGCGTGGCTCGGTCGTCCACGTTCCACAGGCTCACGAGCAGCGCGCCGGCTCCGGCTTTTTTCAGTCCGCGTTGCAGGCCGAAGACGCCCTCCGGCGTGACGGGACCCAGCCCTGTCTGGCATGCCGAGAGCACCACGAGGGCTGCGCTGTCAAGGTGGAGCGAGGCCATCTCGCGCGAGAGGAGGACCCCGTCGTCGTAGGCAGAGAATGCGGGGCGCACCATGCGGTTGGCGCCCGCCATGATGAGGCCGCTGCGGTCGAGGGTGGCATCTTCGCGCAGGCTGTCGCGGCAATAGGCCAGGGGCTCAGCCACGTCGGCTTCGACGAAGCAGAACCCGTGGGTGGCCAGGTGGATGAGGCCGCAGCCCGGCGCGTGGCTTTTGAAGGCCTCCTCCGAGCCGTGCCTCCCTTTGAGGCAGGCCACGTCGGCTTCCGGCCACGTCCGGCGCAGCAGGCGGCTCACACTGTCGGCCTCGTCGGCAGTGGCCGGAAGGTAAGCATAGCCGCCCCGGGCGGCCGGGGGCAGGCCGAGGCTGGTCAGCACGCGGCTGGCGCGCCGGTCGGGTTGCGCAGTGGGCTTGTGGCCGCTGCGGTCGCAGTCGTCGTAGCTTAGCCCACCCATGACGAGGGCGCGGGGCGCCGGTGCGGGCCGGCTGAGGCAGAGTTCGCGCGTCGAGCTGAGGCGCATGAGCCGCGCGCGGCCCTGACGGGCGTCGGGCAGATGCTCGATGGCCAACAGGTGGAGCAGGCCGTCGGGCGAGAAGTAGACGCGGCTGTGGCTGTCGAGCACGTCGGCGAGCGGCCGCCAGACGTAGGCCGAAAGGCTGCTGTCGGCGTAGAGTGCATCCTTGTCGTCGGCGTGCAGGGAGGCGAGGGCGTCGGTCACGGTCGTCCCACCGGTCAGCCGGAAATGGCGCAGGCTGTCTTCGGTCCAGAGACCGACGTGGCGCACGGTGCCGCCGGGCGTGGCGACGAGGGCTGCGTAGCGGCTGGTGCCGCTGTCGTCATAACGGACGAACTCCACTGCTGCCTCGCCCGGGCTGAGGCGGGCGGCCACGTCGGCTGCCGTGAGGCGCAGGGCGGCGGTGTACTGCCGGTAGTCAGGCATTCGCCTCAGGAGGTCGCGTTCGCAGGCATCGGCTGCGGCGTGCAGGGCCTCACGCCGGCTGGGTGCCAGGCTGTCGGCCACGGCGCGGCGGCGCAGGTCGGCCACGGCGGCATAGAGGCGTGCCGTGGCGGTGTCGCGGCGCGCCGAGGCTTCGAAGTCACGCCCCACTTGAAGGAGCAGGCCTTTCGAGAAGAGAGTAACGTCGTAGAGCAGCTTAGGGGCAGCGCCCTCCGTGGCATAACATTCGGTCACCAAAGGACGATGCGTGTACCAAAAGTCTTGCCGATGTTTTTCTGTGAGGAAGCCGAACGAGCGGCAGACGTAGTCGCGCGTCAGGTTGAAATAGCGCTCGAACTCGTCCGCAGCCTCAGTCTGGCGGCCAGCGTCGAGAAGCACCTCGGCGCGTTTGCGCACGCTGATGGCATAGTCCGGGTGGCGCTGTCTGAGGTGGGCGGACTGCCAGCCAAGGCATGTGTCGAGCTGGGCGAGGGCTTCGGATGTGTGCCCGCACTTGCTTTCGGCCAGGGCGAGGTTGGCGCGGACTATGCAGCGTTCGGCACTGTCGGCGGTCAGGGCGAGGGCGGTGCGGAGCGAGGCGGCTGCCTCGGCATGACGCCCCACAGAAAGGGCGATGAAGCCCCGGTTGGCCCAGAGTGTGGCCTGCCCCGCGGCGGGCAGGCTGTCGGTCGCCGCCGTGTCGAGCAGGGCGAGGGCGTCAGCCGGGCGGCCAAGGTAGGCGTAGGCCGAGGCCAGGTTGAGCAGGCGCGTGGCCTGCCCCACGGCGGGGCGGAGCGGTTCGAGCAGGCTGGCGGCGTCGGTGTAGAGGCCCAGTGTCAGGTAGAGGTTGCTCAGGTTGAGCGCGGCCCGTATGTCGAGCAAGCCCTCGCGGCGCATGGCCTCGTAGGCCCGGAGCGCTGCGCGGTAGTCGCCTACGAGGCGGTGGCAGCGAGCCTGCCCCGCAAGCAGGCGCAGGCGCCACGAGCGGGGCGGCGCCGTGGGGCGGGCCCGGAGCGCGCTGTCCGCGCGGGCATAGGCGGCGAGGGCGTCGGCCGGGCGGTTGGCGGCGCTGAGGGAGTCGGCGCGCAGCAGGAGGCCGACGGCTTGGCCCGAGGCCGTGAGGGCAGCTGTGGCAAGGGCGAGCAAAAGGAGCAGGCGGCGCATGGCGGGGTCAGTTTGAGACGACGATGAAGCTCACGGCGCGGTTGCTCTTGTTCTCGACGGTGAGGCGGAGCGTGCCGGCTTTTTCGAGGGTCCAGTCGAGGCGGCAGGCAGCCTTGCCTGCCTTTGTGGCATCGTCGAGCCGCCGGCCGTTGGCCTCGTCATCGACGTAGAGGTTCACGAGACCGCCGCTTTCGGCCACCACGAGGAGGCGCTGCATCCCGGCGGCCTGCATGGTGAACGTCAGGCTGCGCCCGGCCTCGACGGCATGGTGCGCGCAGCGCAGGGCGTCGCTGCCGCCGCGCATCGCAAAGGCACCCTCCACTTGGATGAGCCCCATGTCGAGGTCATGGAGCAGGAGGCTGTCGAGGTAGGCGGCGTTGAATTGCAGGTGACCTCTGAGCGGGGCGGCTCCTTCGGTGTCGACAGGCGTCAGCGTCAGCTGGCGGAAGGGGATTTCGCTGATCCGCTCCATGGCCTGCATCACCTTGTCGGCCGAGCGCTCGGCCACGGCTTCACGGACAAAGAGACAGGCGCTTTCGGCGCGGTCGAAGAGGTCGTCGGTTGCTTGTGCCGGAGAGAGGGCTGGCACGACGAACAGGATGGAAAGCAGTATGTTGCGCATAAGCATAGGTTTTAGTCGTTGGCATCGAGCAGCACGAACGCTGCCCAAAAGAAGGGATTGGGATGGCTGCGTCGCAGGGTGTCGACAGCGTGGCGGAAAGCCACGCGTTCCGGCTGCCCGTTGAGCCAGTTGTCGTAGAAAGACTGCATGAAAATCGAAGTGGTGCGGTCGTTCACGTTCCAGAGCGAGAGGATGAGCGTCCCCACGCCGGCCTCCTTGAACCCTCGTTGCAGTCCCCATACTCCCTCGGTCGAATAGTTGCCGAGGGCTGTTTCACAGGCTGAGAGTACGGCAAGTTTAGTCCGGCTCAGGTCGAGCAGCGAAAGCTCGTTGGCCGTCAGAATGCCGTCTTCGCGGTCGTTGCGGCGCTGTCCCTGCCACGTGGCGTTGGCTCCGGCAAAGGCTAGACCTGTGCGTTGCATTGAGAGAGAGCGGCTGCCGGGATGATTCGTGAGGAATGCGTTACTTTCGACGTCATCGGCGTCGATGAAGAAGCCGTGCGTGGCCAAGTGAATGACGTCAGGGCTCTTCCCGTCGAGGGTGTAGAAAGCCGTCTCGGTGGCAGCCTCGCCTTTGAAGGTGAGGGGCACGATGCCTGCCGCATTCATGCTGCGGGCGATGGTCTCGGTCTCGGTCAGCGTCTCGCTGAGGTAGTCGAATTCTTCTTCGAGTGCGGCGCGCTGATGCCTATCCGTTGTTCCGGGGGCTGTGTCGGATGTGACTGTCGTGGTGACGCCTTGTCCGGGGCTGTAATGGACGCCGCCGAAGAGGGCTGCTGTCCGCACGGCTTCCTCACGCCGGGGGCGCAGCAACTCGGCCGTGGTCGAGAGGGGGCAGAGGTCGTAACGGTCGACGAGGCAGCTGTCGGGACCGACGGGCAGGGCGGCGAAAGCCACACGGTGGAGCATGGCGATGGGGGAGTAGTAGACGCGGCGGACGCCCCGCAGCTCGGCTTCGAGCGGGCGCCAGACGAGGTCGTAGAGCGGCGTGCGCCCGTAGGTGTAGAGGCGGCGGACGCGCGTGTCGGCGGGCAGGCGCTCGCTCCGGTGGAGCAGGTCGTAGCAGGCCCGGCTGCTGCCGAGACGGACGTAGCGCGGGCGGTCCATGCCCGGGCGGACCACGAGGGCGGCCAGCGCCGTGTCGGCAAAGGTGAACTCGACGGCGGCCTCGTCGGGGGCGAGGCGGGCCTGCACCTCGCGCCACGAGGCCGTGCGCAGGGTGTCGGGGCGGAACTGCGCCGCCTGGCGGGCCAGCGCTTTCTCGATGCCTTCCATCCGTTGCATGAGGTCGAGCTGCTTGCGCGTGGCGGTGGAGTCGAGCGGGGCTATGGCCGCTTGCCGTTGTTGCTTGCGCAGGAGGTCGAGGGTGTCGAGGCGGGCGGCGAGGAGGCTGTCGCCCGAACGGAGGATGGCGCGGCGCAGGCGTTCCCAGGAGTGGAGCAGCAGGCCCTTGTCGAAGAGGGCGGCGTCGTAGGCCTCGGCGGCCAGTTCGGCGGGGCGGCGGTCGAGGTGTGTGGCGATGGCGGCGCCGCTGTTGCCGTAGGTGGTGAGGAACTCGGCGCGCTCGCCCGACGAGAGGAAGTCGAAGTTCGCCCTCACGTAGCGCCGGACGTGACCGGCCTGCTCCACGGCGGCCCGGACGGCCTCGTTCTCGTGGCCGAGACGGTCGGCCGCCTGTCCGAACAATTGGCAGATTTGGAGCCGTTGGAGGGCGGTGAACGCCTCGGGGGCTTGGCGGCAGCGGGCGGCGTAGGCGTAGGCCTCGGCGACGTCGCCGTGGGCGTTGTGGTACTGCGCCATGGTCCAGTCGGCTTGTAGGGGCTGGCCGCGGAGCTCCTGGATTTCGGCGACGAGCCGGATGTAGTGGCGGGCGCGGGCGCTGTCGGGGCGGATGTTCTCGTGCCAGGTCCAAAGGCTCTGGATGAGCGAGGCATAAGCCGGGTCGAGGCGGTAGTCGAACGGCGCGGCATAGTCGGGGAAGCCACGCTCCACGTCTTCGAGGATGGCGATGGCCGGGCTCACCTGATTGACCATTTCCTCCAACGTCCCGCCCAGGGCGTAGATCTGGGCTTTCTCCTTGTCCGAGAGGCCGCCGGTGGCCATCGCCATGCCTTTCCACGCGATGAAGCGGCCGGTCTCGCTGATGTAGTCGCAGGCGATGGGGAGGAAATAGCGGTAGCGTATATGGGCGGCCTGCCCCGAGTGGGCGTACACGGCCGTGACGGCGTCCATCCTGTCCATCAGTGTGGCGTAGATTTTCGGAAAGTCGTTCGGCGTGCGCCAGTTAACGATGAGGTAGCGCCGTTGCAGCAGTTCGAGCCCCGCGATCGTCTCGCGCATCCCCGCTTCGTCGAGCGAGGCCAGTTCGCCCTCGACGAGGGCTTCGGCTTCGTGGTCGCGCCCTTGGTCCATGAAGAGGTCGAACAGGGCTGCGTCCAGCTCCATCCTTGCGCCGTCGAGGGGGTGGCACACGCCCTGCGCCAGCTCCCATCCGCGCCGCAGCATGGCTTCGGCCTTGCCGGCCTGCCCGATATGGCCGTAGTAGACGGAGAGGGCGATGAAGCCCCGGACGGTCTCGTTGTTGACAGCGGGGCTGTCCGCCTCGAACACGGGGCGTGCTTCTTCGAAAAGTTGGCGCACGCTATCGGTGAGTTCCCCTCGTGTTTGGAGCAGGAGGGAGCCCAATACGGTGCGTATGTAGGCCATATCCGTCGGGAACGCCTCGGCATTCTCCGTGGACAGTATGGTGCGGTATAGCCGTATGGCATTGGCCTGCTCACCGATGCTGTGGACATAGTTCGCGTAGTTGTAGAGCGGCATGATGAGTGGCTGGCCTGTTTGGTCGAAGAGGTGTAGTGCCTGTTCGTAGCACCGTTTCACCGTGTCTGCGCTGTGGCTGGTGTTTTGCAGTAGATTCGCTAAGTCAAGCCAGGCCAAGGCTGTGCTTGGCAGGGGCCGGCCGTCCGTGATGGCGTCGATTTCGCGGATGGCCGCCCGGGCCAGGCGTTCGGCCTCGGCCGAGCGGCCGTTGTTGAAGCCCAGTGGGACCAGCTCGCGGAGCACGGCAAAGCGCCGCCACGACGGGGCGGCCGACGGGTCGAGCGCTAGGGCGGCGAGTTCGGCAAAACGTGTGGCGAACCGCGCGGGTTCGCGTATCTCGTAGGCTCGGGCAAGGCTCAGTTCCTCACTGAGGTAGGTTGCGGGTTCGTCTGCATACACTTGGCGGGCGGCGTCGGCATACTCTTCCTCCATCTCGATGAAAGCCTGGGGCAGGGGGCCGTTCGCGGCGGCGAGTTGCAGGTTGCCGGCCGCCATGGCCAGCTGGGAGAGGTAGGGACGGCTCGTCCGGCCGTAGTGGATGCGGAACCGGCTGAGCCCCGTGGCGTAGGCGGAGGTGTGGCGCAACGGCTGGCCGCAGAGCGCGGCGATGCGGTCGCGGAAGGCCTTGACGCTCTCGACCTCGGGGTGCCCCACGGGGCAGGCCGCCTCCATCACGGCGACGGCGCTGTCGGCCGAAGCGGTTATCCACGCCCCGTCGGCCGTGCCGGTGAGGCTGAACAGGTGGTTCATCCAGGGGTAGACCGCGCCGGGGTGGCCGCTGCCGAGCAGGCGGCGGTAGAGGGCGGCGCTCTCGCGGTAATAGTGGAGGGCGTTGGTCCACTGGCCCGAGGCCGGGTCCATCTCGTAAGGGGCGACCGGGGCGGTTCGGTCAGCCATGCCGAGGCTGTCGGAGGCTTGGCCGAGTTCGTCGGGGAAGCCGGTGTAGCTTTTCAGCTGGGCGAGGAGCTGGAAGGTCTCGGCGCGGTCGAGGCTGGCCGGGCGCTTGGCGGCGAGCGTGAGGGCGCGCTTTTCGAGCGAGAGGATTTCGGTGAAGCGCAGCGGGTTCTCGCCCTCGACGAGGCGGTTGAGGAAGTAGAGCCGCGTCAGTCCGTAGAGCACCAGCGCCTCGTCGGCCTCGCCCCCTTGGCCCACGCCCCCGGCACGGCGGGCGGCGCGGATGGCGGCGTCGATGGTGGCGAGGCAGGAAGTGTCGGCCAGTCCCGCCTGGACCAGGGCCAGCTGATAGAGCGCCCGCGCCCGGGCTTCGGGATGGGCGGCGAGGCGCGCGTCGGCCACCTCGGCGCAGGCCCGGAGGGCGGCAAGGCGCAGGCTGTCGGCGCGGTCGAGGCGTCCCGAGGCGCGCAGGGCAGCGTAGGCGTCGAGCTCGGTCACAAGACGGGCGGCGGCGCGGATGCGGCCGACAGTGGCCGTGTCGCGGGCGAGCGATCCGATGGCGTCGACGGCGTCGATTAGGAGGTTTGCGTTGGCGTTTGTGTCCTCCGTCGCTTCGGTCGCATGGAGGCCCGGTGGTATGGCTGGCACGGTCGCTTCGGTAGTTCTTCCGGCCAGCCGTCCTGTGGCTGCAACCGTTGCGTGCGTGTGGGTGACCAGTGTGGCCGTAACGAGGAAAAGGGCTGCGGCTATGTAGCGGAATATGGGATGTAGGGGCATGGCGGTCGTAAAGGTTATGGATCAGTCGTCGGCATCGAGCATGACGAAAGCTGCCCAATAGAACGGATTGGGATGTGTACGCCGAAGGGCATCGACAGCCTGGCGAAAGGCTTTCCCTTTTGGTGTCCCGCCGAGCCAACGTCGGTAGAAGTCTTGCATGAGCGTGGCGGTTGCGGCGTCGCTGACGTTCCAAAGCGAGAGCAGGAGTGAGCGGGCTCCAGCTTCCTTGAATCCTCGCTGCAATCCCCAGACGCCCTCGGTGTTGTAGTCGCCGAGGGCTGTCTCGCAAGCCGAGAGGACGACGAGGTCGGTGCCGCTGAGGTCGAGCAGAGAGAGCTCGCCTGCGGTGAGAATGCCGTCGTCGCTGTCGGGGCGCAAGACGCCTTCCCAAGTGGCATTGGCTCCGGCGAAGGCGAGGCCGGTGCGCTGCATGGATGAGGTCAGTCCGCCGGAGTGGTTGCGCAGGAAAGCGTTAGTGCCGGCGTTGCGGGCATCGATGTAGAAACCGTGGGTGGCGAGGTGGATAATGTCTGTGTTGGTTCCGTCGAGCTGGTAAAAGGCGGCTTCCGTGGCGTTGTCTCCTGTGAAGTGTTTCAGACTGACGTTGGCTTGGGCAAGGTCGCGGGCGATGGCGTCGGTCTCACGGCGCGTTTCTTCGAGGTAGTTGAACGTTTCTTCGATGGCGGCGCGCTGCTTGGAGGTGTCGGGCGTTGTGGCGGTGACACCTTGGTCGGGGCTGTAATGGATTCCGCCGAAGAGGGCGGCGGTGCGGATGGGGGGATTGCGGTGCGGGCGGAGCACTTCGGCCGTGGTAGAAACTAAGTGGAGCTCGTGGCGGTCGGTCAGGCAGCTGTCGGGGCTGATGGGAAGGGCCGCGAAAGCCACGCGGTGGAGCACGCCTGTGGGCGAGTAGTAGACGCGGCGTGCACCCCTCAGATGAGGCACGAGTGGCCGCCAGACGAGGTCGTACAGGAGCGAGCTCCCGTAGGTGTATAGGCGCCGGGCGCGTGTGTCGGCAGGCAACCGGTCGGCGGCGGAGAGGAGGGAGGCCACACGGTTGGCACTGTCGAGCGTGACGACGGCCGGACGCTCCATGCCTGGGCGTATGATGAGGGCTGCCAATGCGGTGTCGGTGGCGACGAATTCGACGGCGGCGTCGCTGGGGAGGAGCCCGTCGCGTACCTGCTGCCACGTGGTGGTGCGCATTGTGTCGGTGCGGAATTGTGCGGTTTGCCGGGCGAGCTCCTTCTCGATGTCCTGGATTCGTTGGTTCAGTTCGAACATGCGGGTGGTGCTCTCTGTGCCACCGCCGGCAACATCCACGCGGCGCAGGGCTTCGGTCAGGGTCGAGAGGGTGTCGAGCCGGGCGATGAGGCCGGCGTCGCCGGAGTTGAAGATGGAGCGTCGTACACGTTCCCAGGAGTGGAGCAGGAGCCCCTTGTCGAAAAGAGCGGCGTCATAGGCCGGGCCAGACAGGCGTTTTGGCTGTCGGGGCAGGAGCCAGCCCACCATGAGGCCGCTTACGCTGTGGTCAGAGAGGAAACGGGAGCGTTCGTCCGATGAGAGGTAGTCGAAGTTGGCGAGGACGTAGCGCCGGATTTCGTCGGCATAATCGCAGGCGGCACGCGCGGCCTCTTCGTCGCGCTGGGCCACGTAGCACAATTCCGACTGCCAGCGGCAGATCTGCATCCGGGCGAAGGGGGCGTAATGGTTGAGCTGCTCGTAGACTTGGGTGTTATATGGCAAGGCCTTGTCGAAGTCACCATTCAGCACGTGGAAGTTAGTCATGGTGCGGTCTGCCTCCCATGGCATGCCACTGGCTGTTTTGGCTTCGGCCACGAGCCGGTAGTAGTGTGCCATGCGGGCGGTATCGGGATCGATGAAAGTGTAATAGTCAGCCAAAGTCTGGATGAGTTTCTGATAGTCGGACAGGAGGCGGTAGTCTGCCTCTTGGATGAAAGCGGGATAGCCCGTTTCGAGGTCGATTAGGGTAGGGGCGAATTTTGTGAGTGTGCGGCGGAGCGTGGCCTGCGCAGTTGTATCGGCCTGTTGGTTAGGAATGTCGAGTTTGTAGATTTGGATGCCTGTCGACATGAGGTTGCAAAAGAGGCGCAGCAGGTAGGTGTATTTGATTTCGTTGTTCTGGTGGCTGCGGATGTAGACCTGCATGGTCGGTTTTATTTGTTCGTTGCATGTGTCGAAGAGTTTGAGAAAGTCGCCCGGCGTGCGCTGCTGCGTGATCAAGTAACGGTTCCACAGGCAGTCGAGATAGGCGGTTGAGTAGCACAAATTGTGCTTCTCTATGTAGGCGATGAGCTGTTCGTTGAGCGCTTCGGCCTTGTGATCGTCGCCTTGGAGCATATAGAGCGTGAAGAGTTCGGAGACGAAGCTGATGGGGAGTCCGACGGCAGCGTCAGTCGTGTGCCAGGCGTGTTCAAGGCCGAGGCTGAGGTAGTGGGCGGCACTGTCGGGGCGGTCTTCGTACAGATGCCATGCGCTGAGATAGACGTAACCGTAGACTGCCACCGAAGGCAGGGCTGCCGTGTCGGCCAGGAAAGAGGGTGCTGCTTTTTCGAAAAGGCGACGCGTGCTGCGCCCGTCGTTGCCTTCGAGGAGGCGAAGACGGCCAAGGAAAAGTTCGGCGCAGGCTGTGAAGGCTGGGCGCATCGACCGCCGTTCGCGGCGCAGCAGGCGTTTGACGATGGCGGCAGCTTCGTCGGAATGTCCGGTGTTTGCCAGATTCGTGGCGCGGCGCATAACGGGCATGAAACTTCTGAGACCGGCTTCTTCGTAGGCTGCGATTGTCTGCTTCCAGCAGCTGTCGGCAGCGGTGCTGTCGGCCGGACTTCCACTGCTTTCGTAGAGGGAGGCCAGTTCGTAGCAGGCCTCCGCTTCATATCGGCGGCCGATAGTGCCGGGCAGACGGGCGGCCTCGGCGGTGGCGCAGCGCTGTGTGTGGATGGCTTTCTCGTGTTCGGCATTCTGGGCATAACGTGTGGCAAGGGCTTGGATCACGCGGACGCGAGTCCAACTGGGACGGGCCGCCGGGACGGCGAGGCTGCGCGAGAGTTCGTCGGTCACCTCGCTGAATATCTTAGCGTCGGTCAGAGAAGAGAAGGTCAGGAGACCGTCACAGACGGTTAGGTGTTTGTCGTCGGCTGTGTCGCGGCTTTGGCTGAGCCGCAGGCATTCCCGGGCGAATTGCGAACCACGACCCGGCGTGCCCGTGGCGGCCTCTTCCATCATAAGGATTGAGACAAGGTTGTTAAGGGCGTCGGCATAGGCAGGGCTGTCCGTGCCGTAGAAAGTGCGGTAGTGGTTGAGCAGCAGGGGGGCCATGCGGGTGTCCTCGTTGGTCAGGCCGGCCATAAGGCGGCGGAGCCATTGTGTGATTTTCACTTCTCCTGCCTGTGGCGTCCCCAGCGGCCAGTAAGCCAAGGCGTAGGTGAAGAGGCGGTTGAAGTCGGCTGATTCGGCGTTGAGGGTGGCCATGCGCATGGTGAGGGCGTCGGGATGGCTGTATCCCATCGCCGCCGAAGCTGTGGCATAGGCTGCGTCGAGGTACCAGACACCCGTGTGCCAATCTTCAGTAGACACGCTGTCCGGCAGTTCGTATGGCCGGCCCGAGGGGAAAACCTCGGTGTCGGCTTCGGTAGCCTCACGTTCATAAGAGGCACTGTTGCGCAGAATGAACAGATAGTGGAAAAGGGCAGCCTTGTCGGCCGAGGCGGGCTGGGCGACGCAGGCGTGGAGGACATCGCGTTCGAGGCGGCGCAGACCGGCGTAGCGCAACGGATTGTCACCTTCGATAAATTCGTACATGAAGATGGCTTGGAGTGTGCCATAGAGCAAGCGGTCGGTCCTGTATATGCTGTCGGGGACGTCGGGCGCTTCCTTACTGAGCAGCCGGCAGGCCGAGCCGATGGAACGCCAGGCACGGGCTGTGTCCGATGCTGCTGCGACCACGGCTTCACAATAGCGGGCGCGGGCTTCTGCGTCGGGGCGGTCGGGAAGGCGGCTGTGGGCAGCGGTGGCAAGGGCATCGAGGGCGCTGAGGCGGCGTCTGTCGGCGGTGTCGAGTTGCTTCGAGAGTCGGAAAGCGGCATAGTCTGCCAGCCCGGGGACGATGGCGCCGGCTTGGCGTAGGATGGCGGCATAAGCGGGCTCGTTCGAAAGACTTGCGGCGGCATCGGCGGCCGCGCGCAGCAGGCTGGCCTCGTCCGTAAAGGTGGTGTCGACATGGGCGGCAGCCCAGCGCATGTGGGCCACGATGTCAGTCACGGCGCCCTTGCGTGCGTTGTCGTCGGCTGTCGTGGTTGCATGTGGTCGTGCGGTTGTTTCGACGGTAGGTTTGCCGGTCTTTTCGATGCCGCTTTCCGCCATCCGTCCTGTTGCGGACAGGGCTGTCATGAGCAGGAAAATGGCAGTCAAGAGGCGTAGGGCTGGGTGTCGGATCATGGCTCAATTTGTTCGTGTGGGGCCGGGTATCATACCGCCGGCGGGCGTGGAGGCTGCGGCGGGGGCGAGGTGGAGTTTTTCTATGAGGTCGTCGGTGATGAGGTCGGCCGGAGCACTGAGCGTGGTGATGATCCACTGTTTTGAGAGTTCGTCCCAGCGTTGCGATTCGACCACTTGCCAGGCAGCATTGAGCCATCCTTTCTTCGGCGTGAGGCGTTTGCGCCGCTTGCGGTCGGCACGCCAGTTGTCGCGATAGGCGTCAGTGATGTCGCAGGTCTCTTTGAGCGTGACGGTCAGTTTATATTGTCCCGTCCCCCAGCTGTTGCGGTATTGGTCGGCCTCGTCACGATAGCCCATGAACGAGCGAGGGACTATGAAACTCTCGCCGCGGATGGTCAACGGCGCACCCGGCGTGAGGCCGCGCACGTAGTGGTAGCGCCCCGAGGCGTCGACTCCGGCCGAGTCGACTGGCACGTCAAGCGTGAAACAGCCCAGTTCTTGGTCTTTTTGTAAGAGGGTGAGCTCGTTAATCCATGACGATGTGATGCGCATGGTCAGGCCGAGACGGTAGTTGCCGCGCTCACGGAAGTAGAAAGGTAGGGGCAAGGCGGTATTGGGCAGGTTGGAGCGTGAGGGACAGAGGATGAGTGTGTCGAGGATGAGTTCGAACTTCGAGTGGTCAACGATGCGGTAGAGCTTCGAGGGGTCGACATGGCATGAGAGGTAGAACACCGTGTCGCCTTGCTCGTCGCGGCGTAAGCAGCCGATACCGTTGAAGCGCATCCCCTTGGGGTCCATGGCGCCGTCGAACGAAGGGACGGAATAGAAGTCGTTGAGTTCGCTTACCGTGCCGAAGTGTGTCTCGAAGGTATTTTCAGTCTTGACGGCGTCCTCCCACTCCTGTTTCAGGCGTGAGGGGCGCGTAACGAGGGCACCTATGGCGTTGACGCCGAGGTCGATGAAGCTCGTGACGTAGCCCGAGGCGATGCCTTTTGCCGCACCTTTCCAAGCGTCGGCCAGGCTACCCATGTACCCCCCGCGCTCCGATGCGCGGTCGGCGCTGAGGGCTTGGATTTCGCTGCTCAGGGCGTCGCTGGTGTAGACGAATGTTTCGTAGGTCACTTGGGAGCGGGCCGGCGATGTGGTCAGCCAGAGCAGGACGCCGGCCATGAGCGCGGGGGCAAGGCGCCTGGGGAAGAATGTTGTGTGTTTCATTGCATTGAGGTGTTAGTGGGCGGCGCGCCATGCATCAGCCGTGGCGGTCGGACCTGCGCAGGCTTCTTGGTGCGCATAGGGCAAATATAAGGTTTTCTGCCGAGAACCTCTTCCTTTCGCATCGCGAATTTCTGTCGCTGACGTTGTGTGCTGTCGCCGCATGATTCCTGCTATCGACCACTTGCTGTCCGTTTCCGACCGATAGGCAGTATTTTTGTGTAATGGCGTATTTCCCTCTGCGGGGGAGAGACTGGTGGTTTCCGCGCCACGGGCGGGACTGTGTTTTCGTCTTCGAGGGGCGCTCCTTGCATGGTCTTCGCGTGGTGTGTGCGGCGCTGGCCGGTATGCATGTCAGGGGCGTGCGAAAAAAAACGGACGGCCGTGCGGTCATGTCGGCGGGAATGCTTAACTTTGCACCTCGTAAGCACGGCCCCGTAGCTTAGCTGAATAGAGCGTCAGATTCCGGTTCTGAAGGTCTTGGGTTTGAATCCCAACGGGGTCACAAGGAAGTCCTTGATAGCCAAATGGCTATTAAGGACTTCTTCTTTTGTACCCGTGGCTTTTCCAATTATCCTTATCTTCGCAAATGGAACATAAAAAATAGCGGTGGGGAATCCGTGCCGGGTAATTCGGAAACTCAAATAAAAGTCTATACAAGAAACTCCCGCAACGGGATTCTCTGCGCTGCGGGAGTTCTTGCTTTTCTTTACCCGTAGGTCTCAATCAGGAATTTCACGAACTGCGGGTCGCCGAAGCTGACCGTCCCCGCGTCGTGGCGGTTGAGCGTGGCGATACGTTTCATCTCCTCGTCGGTCAGCGTGAAGTCGAAGATGTCCAAGTTCTGCCGCATACGCTCCACATGCGTGCTCTTGGGGATGGCGACGATGCCCCGCTGCGTGAGCCAGCGCAGAGCCACCTGCGCGGCGGTCTTCCCGTAGCCTTTGCCGATGGAGGCGAGCAGTTCGTCCTTGACCACGCCTTCGGCGCCCTCGCCGCCGAGCGGCCCCCATGCCATCATCTTCGTGCCGTGCTCCGCAAGAACCGGCCCGATGCCCTGTTGCTGGACGAGCGGATTGCATTGCAGCTGGTTCACCATCGGCTTGATGTCCACATAGTGGGCGAAGTCGAAGAAACGTCCGGCCTGGAAGTTGCTTACCCCGATGGCGCGCACCTTGCCCGTGCGGTAGGCTTTCTCCATCGCCCTCCATGAGCCGAACACGTCGCCGTATGCCTGATGGATGAGCAGCAGGTCGATGTAGTCGGTCCGGAGCTTGCGCAGGCTCTCGTCGATGCTTGCCGCCGCTTTCTCCTCGCCGGCATTCGAAATCCATACTTTCGTCACCAGGAAGATGTCCTGTCGGGGAATCCCGCTCTTGCTGACGGCGTTTCCCACGCCTTCTTCGTTGAAGTAGGCCTGCGCCGTGTCAATCAGGCGATAGCCCACGCTCAGGGCATCGCTGACGCACCGTTCGCATTCCTGCGGGGCGACCTTGAACACCCCGTAGCCCAATAACGGCATTTCCACGCCGTTTGTCAGTTTGATGGTCTGCATATCGTCTTGTTTAATTGGTTATCTATATACGGACAAAGGTACGGCGTAATATCGGGTCCTTTCCTACACGGATTACGGATGCTTGTGCCTTTTTTACGGATTGTCCAGGCTCCGGACGGCGGTTGTCGGGGCGGAAGTGGTGTTGTCGGGGATAATGAGGGTATATGTTAACAAACCTCCCCTCGAACTTGGCTTTTATCTGTTTTCTTATAGAAGCGGACGGCACCGGTCAGCCCGAAACTACTTCAATCCTCATTCTGCAATCCTGTTCGCCTTGCAAAATGGAATGGCAGGGTTCCACCTGAAAATCCCGCCCTTTCCAAAGGCTTTGCAAAGAGTAGGGAACACTCTGACGGGAGCATTCACAGAGTAAAGGCGTTGTGACATATCCTTTCTTGCACAAATGGCAAGTACATTCCAAGAAGGTGAGATAATAGACTTTGCCTTTTTCCACGACCTCACCTTTTACTCCCGGCAATCCATTCGCCAGCTGAAAAACCCTTTGAACCAATCTGATAGTTCCATGAATATCAGATGTCGGAGTGAGAAAATTCGCCGTTAATCCAGAAAGTGGCTTCCTTACCAACGAAGTGAAGAAGCACATAATTCGGGTCACTCGGTCCGCCGGGAAAATGATAAGCAAACCAGTCTTGCCACATTTCCTTGCGGATGGCATCGTCCGTGATAACCTCTACCGTTCCGCGTAGGGCAACCCCGTCTCCGTAATGGTCATAACAAAGACCTGCCTTGTTGTTTGCCTTAAAATCATTGACCTTTACAGAGTCAGCACTTGTCGCCATCCATACCTCATGAAAACCCTTTGCTCCAATCTTGGACATCTGCACAGGTCGAGGATAACCGTTGGTGTCAATGGAAGCGACCGTCACGTTTTCGCATTGGGCAAGCAAATGAGTCGCTTTTTCCGTCAGTGTCCGTTCATCTTTTTCTTTCCACCGTTTTAGGCGCGGAAAGTATTGAAGCATCTGTTCTTTGGCCTGTATGGGAGTTAAGTTACATCCAGCCTGTGCATTCCATTGGTCTAAGAATTGCAGGCAGAACTCAATCATTTGTCCCATCGTGAAATCCTGGGTAAACGTGCCGTTCTTGTAACAATACATGCAATAATCCTCGCTGCGGCTTCCATCGGCATGGGTCCCTCTGTTCGCATCGTTCAGGAGCATGCCGCAACTTTGACAAAATTGTTGTTCCATATATATCCTATTTAATGTCAGTCTCTTCCTTTATAGGCGTTATGGCTACTTGACAAGGGAAAGAATATCAGCCCCGGAACGCTGTCGGGCTTACTCCCAGATGCTGTTGCACGTAGCGGCTGAAATAGGCCGGCGACGAGAAGCCGAACATGTCGGAAATGCGGGCGAACGTCAGGGACCTGTCGCGCAGCAGGCGGGAAATGTCGAGGACGGTGTAGCGGCTTATCCAGTAGTTGGCGGCGTAGCCGCTTATCTTCCGGGATACTTCGGACAGGTAGTTGGGCGTGACGCACAGCTTGTCGGCGTACCAGTTGACCTCACGGTGCTCGCGGAACGTCCCGTTTTCCAGCATGTTGAGGAAACGGCTCATGATGGCGGCGCTTGGCAGCGGGATGTTGCCCACTCCGTAGAGGTGGGAATGGAAATCGAAGAAGTCGATGATGAGCATCTGAATGGAGGCTATCAGCAGGTCGCGGCGGAAGTGGTGGCCGGTCTGCGCCAGTCTTGATTCCACCATCTCGAAATCCTTGCGGCACAGTTCCCGTTGTCCGACATCCAGTTTCATGATGGGATTGAGGAACAGGGCGAGCTGGCCTTTCATGCCGTAGTTGCTGAGCGGCGTGGAGAGTACGACAAACTCTGAGGTGACGTATATGACCTTTACCCGGAAATCGGCCGCCGGGAGGATGCTTTCCACCAGCTTCCCCTTGCGGACAATCATCAGGTCGCCCGCTTGCAGCTCGCGTTCCTTTCCGTTTATTTCAGTTTGCAGCGGCCTGCCAGGCAAAGGGCGTGGGCAAGGTAATTGCTGTAAGCGTCCGTGCCCAGTCCTTCGAGGGTATCCTTGATGATGATGTTTTCCACTTCTGCCATGTCTTCATTCTTTGAGTTCCTTCGCGAATATACGTATTTCAGGCCAGTAACTCTTTGGCGGCGTCCCCTTTTTGCGCTTGTTGGGAGAATATGGGGACTATGTCGGGGCCTGCCGTGATTCTTGTCGTGAGGCTGTCCCTCGGCGCGGCCGGCACGTACGGAACCGCCGCCCGTCCGCCAGATTCGGCATTGTGCCTGATGCCGGAGTGCAGGGGCAACGTTCCTGCCTCCTGCGGGGCGCGAGCCGCCGGGGATACGGAACAGGCCGGAACGCTCGCCATGTGTGAGCGTTCCGGCCTGTGTGTGGATGGTCGCGTCGCCTGTTTATGCTTCGGCGGGAGCCTCGGCGGGCGCGTCGGCACCTGCGGCCTCAGCAGCAGCGGCGGCCTCGGCTTCGGCTTTGGCGGCAGCTTCGGCGGCTTTCTTCTCGGCTACCTTTTCTGCGATTTTGGCGTTGATGGCTTTTTCCTCTTCAAGTCGGGCGGCGGCAGCGGCTTTCTTGGCCTCGGCGGTCTTTGTTACGATGGCTTCTGCGGCCTGTGTCTTGCCTGCTTTCCATGCCTCGAACTTGGCTTTGGCGGCGGCTTCGTCGAATGCGCCTTTCTTGACGCCTCCGCGGAGGTGCTTCATCAGCATCACGCCTTCGCGCGAGAGGATGTTGCGCACGGTGTCCGTGGGCTGTGCGCCGGTCTCGACCCAATAGAGTGCGCGTTCGAAATTCAAATCTACGGTGGCAGGGTTCGTATTCGGGTTATACGTTCCTATCTTCTCAGTGAATCTACCATCACGTGGTGCTCTCGAGTCAGCGATGACGATGCTGTAAAAGGCGTAGCCCTTACGGCCGCCGCGCTGCAGTCTGATTTTAGTTGCCATTTTGTAATTTTTGTGGTTAATAGGTTTGAATTGGCCGCTATCCCGTAGCGGCGGCGCAAAGTTACGGATTTCCTGCCAACTGGCCAAACTTTCGCCGGGTGTTTATTTGTTCAGCCGCCAGGTGGCCCCGTCTTTTGTGTCCTTGATTTCGAAGCCGAGGGCTGTCAGTTCGTTGCGGATCTTGTCGCTCGTGGCCCAGTCCTTATTGGCTTTCGAGCTCTGGCGCACGTCGAGCAGCAGGTCGACCGCGCGTCCGAAGGCCTCTTCGCGGCTGGCGTTGCCTTCGGCTTCGGTGCGCAGGCCGAGCAGGTCGGCGACGAAGGTGCGGAAGACGCCGCGCAGGGCTTCGAGGGCGTCGGGCGTGATGGTGGTGTGGCCGTCGGCCACGCGGTTGACCGTGCGGCAGGCGTCGAAGAGGTGGCTGATGACGACGGGCGAGTTGAAGTCGTCGTCCATGGCGGCGTAGCATTTGTCGCGGAGCTCGTCGGCCCAGGCAAGGGTCACTTCGCCGTCGGGGCGGGCTTCGATGCGGCCGAGCTGTGCCATGCCTTCCATGAGCCGTTCGAGGCCGCGGCGGCTTGCGGCGAGCGCCTCGTTCGAGAAGTCGACCGTCGAGCGGTAGTGGGCTTGCAGGATGAAGAAGCGGATGGTCATCGGCGAGTAGGCTTCGGCGAGTGCGGGGTGCGAGCCGGTGAAGAACTGGTCGAGGGTGATGAAGTTGCCGAGGCTCTTGCCCATCTTCTGCCCGTTGATGGTGATCATGTTGTTGTGCATCCAGTATTTGACCATCTCGTCGCCTTGCGAGGCCACGGCCTGGGCTATCTCGCACTCGTGGTGGGGGAAGACGAGGTCCATCCCGCCGCCGTGGATGTCGAAGTGGGCCCCGAGGTATTTGCGCCCCATGGCCGTGCACTCGCAGTGCCAGCCGGGGAAGCCTTCGCCCCAGGGGCTGGGCCATCGCATGATGTGTTCCGGCTGTGCGTGCTTCCAGAGGGCGAAGTCCACTTGGTTGCGTTTCTCGCCCACGCCGTCGAGCTCGCGCGAGTTGTTGATGACGTCTTCGAGGTTGCGGCCCGAGAGGACGCCGTAGTGGTGGTCGCGGTTGTATTTTTCGATGTCGAAGTAGACGCTGCCGTGACTCTCGTAGGCATAGCCGTTGTCGAGGATCTGGCGGACAAGCTCTTCCTGCTCGATGATGTGGCCTGAGGCGTGCGGCTCGATGCTCGGCGGGAGCACGTTCAGGGCCTCCATGGCCTGGTGGAAGCGGTTGGTGTAGTACTGGGCCACCTCCATCGGTTCGAGCTGTTCGAGCTTGGCTTTCTTGGCTATCTTGTCCTCGCCGTCGTCGGCGTCGTGCTCGAGGTGGCCGACGTCGGTGATGTTGCGGACGTAGCGCACCTTGTAGCCGAGGTGGCGCAGGTAGCGGAATACGAGGTCGAACGTGATGGCCGGACGGGCGTGCCCCAGGTGGGCGTCGCCGTAGACGGTGGGGCCGCAGACGTACATGCCGACGTGCCCCGGGTTGACGGGCACGAAGTCCTCCTTACGCCGCGTGCGGGTGTTGTATATTTGCAAGTGGTGTTCCATGGTCGCAGGGATAATGTTTTGATGATGGTTTCTTACGTCGAACTGCAAAGTTACGAAAAAGCCCCGAAGCGGGCATGGCTCCTGCGAAAAAATCGCGGGCCGCCGGGTGGGGCGTCAGCCCAGGGCGCCCCAGAGCCAGGCGAGCGATGCGGCGAGCAGGCGGGCGAGCAGCCAGATGAGCGCGAGGAGGGCGATGATGAGCAGCACCATCCACGCCGCGCGGCGGCGCACGCCGGCCACGACGTGGCGGTCGCCTTCGACGTAGCCCACGATGAGCCGGTAGCTGCGCAGGTTGGAGCGGAAGAAGAAGTCGATGGCGTCGCCGACGAAGAAGGGGAGGAGCCCCAGGGCGAGGTCGAGCAGGGTGTTGGCCAGGACGGCCAGCGTCAGCGGCAGTGAGCGCACCTTGGCGATGCTGACGTAGAGGTAGGGCAGGGCGCAGAAGGCGCTCAGCGCGTCGCCTGCCCCGGGCAGCACGAGGCCGATGAGGGGGTCGATGTGCCACCGGTCCGTCCACCGGGCGATCTGGCGGATGAGCGTGTATGCGGCCGAGGCCTCGACCTCGGCGCGCCGTGCGGCGCGGCGGGCCTCGCGGGCCTCACGGCGCCGGCGCTGCGAGGCCTTGAAGCGGCTGTGCAGCGCTCCCGGGCGCCGGGGGCGCTTGCCGGTGGCGTCGTTTGCGGCGGTCATGTCGGCGTGGCTGTCCTCCGGGCCGTCAGCGGCTGCGCATGTAGCTGATTTCGTAGAAGCAGGCGTAGACGTTCGTGTTCGCGTCGTTGTGCCCTTCGGTGCTCGGGACGATGAGGCGGACCAGGGCGATGTGCTCGTCGGGCGCCGTCTTGCGGCCCAGCCGGATGTAGGTCAGCGGCGTGAGCCATCCCGAGGGGACGGACTGCGAGCGGTAGAGCGCCTGCATCAGCCCCGAGGTGAACGAGGCGGTGAAGAGGCCGTCCGAGTTGCTGCACGTCATGACCTCGGGCATCGTCTCGTAGTAGAGGGTCTTGTTGCTCGACTGGATGGAGTCGCCCGCGATGTTGAACTCGGTGTACCGGTTGATGATGGTGGCCGTCTCGCCGTTTCCGAGCCTTTCGCCGACGCCTTCGTGCACGATCTGCATATATATGCCCGTGTTGCGGAAGAGCACGTACTCGTTCTGGCTCACGTCGGTGGTGCTGTCGTTCGCCCAGAACTGTTCTTCCGAAATCACCTTGATGGGCTTCACTTCGAGCAGCGTGTCGCCCATCTCTTCGTCGACGACACAACAGCCGTGGGCGAGGAATGAGCGTATCTGGTCGCTTTCGCGTTTTTTCATGTCTGCATACGAGTCGTCGTCGCACGACGCCATCAGGGCGGCCGCACCGAGGCACAGCGCGCCTCCCATCATGAGGGTGAGCTTGTTCATTTTTCTTGTCAGCATGTATATGTGCGTGCAAATGTACGATTTTGCGGCCAATCGGCGCGCCCGCCGGGCGTTCTTTTGCGCTTTTTAACTCCGGAGGCGGCCCGCGCGGCGTCCGCGCTGCGGACCCGGGCGGCCGACCCGGGCTTGGTTGTCGTTTTGATAACTTATGCCCGCCGTTTCGTTAATTAAACATAGCCGTTAAATAATTTTTCGCACCTCCGGGCCTTCCCGTCTCAGTCTTCCTTATCTTTGCGGCGTATGAAAAAGTCAACCATCTGGATCATCTCCGTCGTCATGGGCCTGTCGTTCCTGGCCCTGCTCTACCTCCAGACGAGCTATTTCGAGGAGGTGTTGCTCATGCGCAAGGAGCAGTTCGACGAATCGGTGAGCCGCAGCCTCCACCAGGCGTCGCGGCGCCTTGAACTCGACGAGACGTGGCAGGCGCTCGAAAGCGAGATACGCAAGTCGGCCTCGGGCGCCGACTATGCGGCCGGCAGCGGGTTCGGCCTCCCCGGCGTGGCCGACTCGCTGAGCCGCCGCACGGGCTACCCCACGCTGCGCGTCAACACGTTCGACCCCCATCCCGCCCCGGTGCCCCAGGGGCTCAGCCCCGGCGGCAAGAACTCGCTGACTGACGCCACAAAGGCCTTCCAGGACGAAGTGCGCCGCCGCTACCAGTATCAGAGCGCCCTGCTCGACGAGGTGGTGTGCGCCCTGCTCAGCCGCGCCAGCAACGAACCTCTCAACGAGCGGATCAACTTCATGGAGCTCGACCAGACCCTGCGCGCCGAGCTGCTCAACAATGGCATCGACCTGCCCTACCACTTCCGCGTCTTCACGCGCGACGGGCGCGAGATCTACCGCTGCTCGGACTATGAGGAGCGCGGTGCCGACTATGCCTACACGCAGCTCCTCTTCCCCAACGCGCCGCCGTCGCAGATGGGCGTCGTGCTCGTCCATTTCCCGCAGATGGACAAGTACCTCTTTGCCAGCGTCCGCTTCATCGTGCCGGCCATCATCTTCACGCTCATCCTCCTGCTGACGTTCGTCTATACCATCTACATCTCGTTCCGCCAGAAGCGGCTCTCCGAGATCAAGAACGACTTCATCAACAACATGACCCACGAGTTCAAGACGCCCATCTCGACCATCTCGCTGGCCGCCCAGATGCTCAACGACCCCGCCGTGGGCAAGAGCGAAGCCATGTTCGCCCATGTCTCGCGCATCATCAACGACGAGACAAAGCGCCTCCGCTTCCAGGTCGAAAAGGTCTTGCAGATGTCGATGTTCGAACGCCAGAAGACCACCTTCAAGCGCCGCGAAATCGACGCCAACGCCCTGCTGGCCGGAGTGGTCGACACGTTCCGCCTCAAAGTCGAAAGCTCCGGCGGCACCATCACCACCGACCTCCAGGCCGGGCAGCCGATGGTCTTTGTCGACGAAATGCACTTCACCAACGTCATATTCAACCTCATGGACAACGCCGTCAAGTATAAGCGCGACGACGTGCCCCTCCATCTCGACGTGGCCTCGCGCAACGAGGGCGGGAAGCTCGTCATCACCGTGGCCGACAACGGCATCGGCATCAAGCGCGACGACTTGAAGAAAATCTTCGTCAAGTTCTACCGCGTGCACACCGGCAACCGCCACGACGTCAAGGGCTTCGGCCTCGGGCTGGCCTACGTCAAGAACGTCATCGACATGCTCAAAGGCACCATAACGGCCGAGAGCGAATTCGGAAAAGGCACAAAATTCATCATCACATTACCCATCATCAAAACCTAACCACAATGGACGAAAAACTGCGAATCCTGCTTTGCGAGGACGACGAGAACCTCGGAATGCTCCTGCGCGAATACCTTCAAGCCAAAAACTTCGAGACCGAGCTCTGCCCCGACGGCGAGGCCGGCTACAAGGCCTTCCTCAAAGGCAGTTTCGACCTCTGCGTGCTCGACGTCATGATGCCCAAGAAAGACGGCTTCTCCCTTGCCAAGGACATCCGTCAGAACAATTCCGACATCCCCATCATCTTCCTCACCGCCAAGACGCTGAAAGAGGACGTCCTCGACGGATTCAAAATCGGCGCCGACGACTACATCACCAAACCATTCTCGATGGAGGAGCTCGTGTTCCGCATTGAAGCCATCCTGCGCCGCGTCAAAGGGAAGAAAAACCGCGACCGCACCACCTACAAAATCGGCAGCTTCACCTTCGACACCCAGAAGCAGATCCTTGCCCGCGGCGAGAAGCAGACCAAGCTCACCACCAAGGAAAGCGAACTGCTCAGCCTGCTCTGCGCCCACGCCAACGAAATCCTGCAACGCGACTTCGCCCTGAAAACCATCTGGATCGACGACAACTATTTCAACGCCCGCTCGATGGACGTTTACATCACCAAGTTGCGCAAACACCTCAAAGAGGACGAAAGCGTCGAAATCATCAACATCCACGGCAAGGGCTACAAACTCATCACCCCCGACCCCGACTGCTAAGCCGGACCTCGCGGCAGGCCCCGGCCGGCCACCCATCCAGCGGGCCGCTCCCTCACCGGAGCGGCCCGCTGCGTTTGTCCGCACCGCGCCGCCAGAACCACCGCCGCGACCCCGTGGGGGCGCCACTTGTGACGCCCGGTGCCGGCACGGCACAACGTAACCGCTGCAACCGGAAATCCGTCGTCCGTCCAGGGAAACCATCCGCAACGGTTGCGTCCGCAATCCGGGCGACATGAATGTCGCCCCTACGCCAGAACCGCGCACGCGAACCCGTGGGGGCGCCACTTGTGACGCCCGGCCGACCGTAGGGAGGCAACACGACCGCCCGCCGCGTGTCAGCGATTGTCCCCGTTTAACCCGCTGCGTGTGTGCGTCCGTCATCCGGGCGACATGAATGTCGCCCCTACGGCCTTGCCCTACGGCCTTGCCCTACGGCCTTGCCCTACGGCCTTGCCCTACGGC
>ERZ827496.68-NODE-68-length-138842-cov-7.298962_pt1 | contig 138842 bp, 144 predicted proteins | sample MGYA00519769_ERZ827496 | MGnify/ENA primary metagenome ERZ827496 (study PRJEB31778, sample SAMEA3449327) | human gut metagenome | biome: human gut; feature: human-associated habitat; material: faeces | place: United Kingdom | collected 2010/2012 ...
GTGTCGGGGGGCAGCGATTGGCCCCCCGACTCGGACGCCTGCACGGAGTGCATGTCAGTTTCGGGGCTTTAGGCGTACGAAACATTACACCGTCCTATTTTCATTCGTTCCGTTAAAGCCGGAATGACGACATTCGGGTACCTGCGAAGCAGCGGGCGAAATTTCCACTAAACAACTAGAGTACAAGGCCTCATCCCTACTCTCTGGCACCATAAGCGCGCAGAGTCCCCCCGCTTTAGCATCGACGCAGCACAAAAACAAAAACGCCCGCAAAGCGGGCGCTGAAAACTAAACTTAAGAAAGATGAAGTTTACTAAGACTTAATCTTCATCTTCGTCACGCAATGGAACAATCAGCATGTCGATGTGTACGGTGTTGATCAACTGGCGAGCAGAAGACATCAGCTTACTCCAGAAATCCTGATGGTGGCCGCACAGTACCAAGTCCATATCGTATTTCTTAATCGCATCCACCAGTACCTGACCCAAATCACCGCTCCCGCTCAGGGTTTCCGTAATTGGATAGCCTGCGTTCTGAGACAGCTCGGTCAGGGCGTGGTGAGTTTCGTCAGAAATACGTTTCTGCATGTCGCCCAGATTCACGTCAATTAGGCCGGTGTACAGGTCAGAATAGTTAACATCCACGTGAATCAGAGAAACTTTAGCGTCATAAGGGCGCGCCATAGATACTGCTTTCTCAACCAAGATGTTACTTTCTGGGGAAAGGTCTACAGCAACCAGAATGTGTTTATAAGCCATAAGTTTACTCCTTCCATAAAGCCGGTTAACGGGGTAGCAGGCATTGGGTGTCGCTACCTGGCTTCTCTTGCATGCCTGCATGTTAGCATCGTTCAGATTGCGAGGGTGTCGTCCTGCTCACACTCACAATGCAAATTTCTTAACATATTGCTTTTAACTACTGTTTTACTCTTTTACGCTAAGGCTGCACATACTTTCAGCTGAAAAGGTTCACTTTAAATGCAAAAACACGTTAAGTGAGGAAAAAAACACCAATTCAGGCCGTTAAAGAAAAGAGCATTTTTGCCAGCAGCTAAAAAAAGTAGACCCGTTTTTTATAAGGATAGCGCGGTTGTAAAGCAAGAGCTGATTATCTTAGGAGGAAAAATTTTCACCTTTTTTTGCTTTTGTTATTCGCTTTCTCTCTATTTCGCCGTTTTTTTATAGGAATTAATAGCGAAGCTAAATCATTAGCTAGCGCATTCTGCGTTTCATCATAAAATCAGCAAAATTAATTTTGTGATCTTGATACCGTTTCTCCGTTCTTTTCCTAAACTGATTAATGAGGCAGTGCCGCGTAGCGTGATTTGTTATTGTGCTACTAGCCTTTTGCCTACCTTGATAATAAACATCGTGGTTTAGCCTGACGAAACTGTCGGGCTAAGGTTGTCTGGCGAGTAATAGACAAGGCACCGTTATCTCACAGTTCTCATTATTTGCTGGAGAGGATGCCGGGAGGAGATCATGATTAATACCGTCGCGCTTTTTTGGGCATTGTTTCTTGTGTGCGTGATTAACATGCTGCGTTATTACTCCTCGCTACGCGCGCTACTGGTTGTTCTACGCGGTTGTGATCCGCTGCTTTATCAATATGTTGATGGTGGCGGATTCTTTACGTCTCATGGACAGCCTAGTAAGCAAGTGCGCTTAGTGCGTTATATTCAGGCTCAGCGCTACCTCGATCACCATGATGATGAGTTTATTCGCCGCTGTGAGCGTTTGCGTCGCCAGTTTGTTTTAACCAGCGGACTGTGTGGCCTCGTCGTGGTATGTCTGTGCGCTATGGCGATTTGGTATTAGTAGCCAATTGATATTAATGAAATTATGGCACCTTCGTTCTGGCGAGGGTGCAGATAAGCACTACGCGTGAAATGCAGTATCAGCATGTTGCAAAAAGGTAAAACTGAAAATAATGATTGCAGGGACGATGTGCATTGATTAATTTGAAACGGTATTCAATTTTAGGACATCCTAACGTGCACACAGTTAACCTCCAACTCAGCCTCCTTCTTCTCCTTATCAGCTAGGTGGCCTGCACGCATCCATATTAAACAAGGCCGCCGGAAGGGCGGCCTTGTTGTCTCTAGCACCCTCCGGCACCATTTTCTTAACACCGGAGTTTCAACATGACGTTCAGCATTATCCCCTCCCTGCGGAGGTCTGCATGAGCCAGCAATGGTCATCTCGGATTGGACATATCTTAGCCGCAGCAGGTTCGGCAATTGGCATTGGTGCTATCTGGAAGTTTCCCTACGTTTCTGCCACCAATGGCGGCGGTGCATTCCTGATTGTTTTCTTGGTGTTCAGCTTTACTCTGGGACTGGCCGTATTCATGGCTGAGACACTGCTGGGCAGTCATACGCGCGAAGGCGTGGTCAAGGCCTTCAAACAGCTGGCGGGGCGCCATTGGGGCTGGGTAGGCGTTCTGGGCGTGACGTGTTCATGGTGCATCTTCAGTTTCTATAGCGTGGTGGGGGGCTGGACGGTGGGCTACACGTTCATGGCGGGAGCAGGCAAACTGAACATTACGGACTCCAGCCAGTTGAATTCGTTGTTTACTGATTTTATAAGCAATCCTTACCTGCCGGTTATCACTCATTTATTGTTTGCGGCCTTGACGTGCTATGTGGTGTTGGGCGGTGTGCAGCGCGGCGTTGAGAAAGCGGTTAAGGTCATGATGCCTTTGTTATTCTTGATTATGCTGGTGCTGATTGTCGTGGGGATGACATTGCCGGGCTCCAGTGCGGGTCTGAAGATGTTCCTGTATCCAGACTTTAGCCATCTGACGGGGAAAAGCGTGCTGGATGCGTTGGGGCTGGCTTTCTTCTCTCTGTCCATTGGTTTAGGGATTCATGTTACCTATGGCGCATATCTGCCAGATAGCCGAGGCATTGGGCGCTCTAGTGTTTGGGTCGTCACATTGTCGTGTCTGGTTTGTGTGTTGGCGGGGCTGATGATTTTCCCTGCATTAAGCTCAGCCGGATTAGATCCTGCTGCGGGTCCGGGGCTGACCTTCATGACCATGCCCGTTTTCTTTGCTCATCTGCCGGGGGGAAGTATTCTGGCGGTGGCTTTCTTCTTGTTGCTGTTAGTTGCAGCGCTGTCCTCGTCGATATCGTTGTTAGAGAATATCGTGGCCTTTGCCCAAGGACGCTGGGGCTGGTCACGCCGTAACGCGAGCCTGATTATTACCGCAAGTATTATGCTAGCGGGGATCCCTGTGACCTTGTCCTTTGGCGAATTAAGCAGTTTTACGCTGGCTGGAAAAACGCTGTTTGATGTGTTGGATTTCTTGACGTCGAATCTGATGATGCCGTTGTTCGGTATTATTATCTGCCTGGTCTTTGGCTGGTCGCCACGTGCTGCGACGCTGGTACCGCAGGATATCTCTCCTTTTTGGCGAGCATGTCTGCGCATTACCTGGCGTTACATTGGCCCGCTGTTTATCGGTATTATTCTGATTAGAGGCCTAATGTAAGTCAAAAAAAAGCCCGTTTATTAAACGGGCTTTTTAATCGTTTAAACGAGCTTTAGACTACGAAAGTCAGGGCTAGCCAGTACAGACCACCGGAAAGAACAATCGCTACCGGAAGGGTCAGAACCCATGCCAACAGAATGCTCTTAATGGTTTTACTCTGAACACCGCCGCCGTCCACGATCATGGTACCCGCAACCGCAGAAGAGAGCACCTGAGTGGTTGAAACTGGCATACCGGTATAGCTTGCTACACCGATGGAGATGGCGGCCGTCATCTGCGCGGAAACGCCTTGCGCATAGGTCATGCCTTTCTTACCAATCTTCTCACCGATAGTCGTCGCCACACGACGCCAGCCAATCATGGTCCCCAGAGACAGAGCCAAAGCAACGGCAACGATAATCCACATCGGTGCGTACTCAACGGTCTCCAGCAGATCTTTACGCAGATCGTTCAGGAAGCGCTTATCCTGAGCATCTGTTTCAGGCAGCTTAGCCACTTTACCTGCGGTATCTGCAACACACATCAGTAAACGACGCATTTGATTACGTTGATCGACGCTTAGCTCATCATAACGTTGCAGGTTATTCAGCAAAGCTTTGCTGTGGTCGATAGCAATCAGCGCACGAGAAGAATCACAATGGAAATCATTGTTACCGGTGGTTGGTGCCACTGGCTGATGCTCTTCAATACCAACGATATGTGGTAGGGCTTCCTGATGCTTCTGGTAATACTGTTCCAGATGCGTGATCGCATCACGGGTACGGGTGATGTCATAGCCAGTGGCGTCCATGTTAACCACAAAGCCGGCCGGAGCCACACCAATTAATACCAGCATCAACAGACCGATGCCTTTCTGACCATCGTTAGCACCGTGAGAGAAACTCACGCCAACCGCCGACAGAATCAGGGCAATACGCGTCCAGAATGGTGGTTTGCGTTTGCCATCAATCTTTTCACGTTCAGCAGGTGTCATATGGATGCGGCGACGTTTTTTCGTTCCGCTCCAGTAGCGACGCAGTGCAAATACCATCAGACCAGCCAGTACTAGGCCGATCAGTGGGGACAAAATCAACGATAAGAAGATTTCTATCATCTTCGGAATGTTGAGAGCATCCACCACGGAAGTGTTGGTCATCAGTGCGTTAGTCAGTGCAATACCGATAATCGCGCCGATTAGCGTATGAGAACTGGATGCCGGCAGACCAAAATACCAGGTGCCGAGGTTCCAGATAATCGCCGCTAAAAGCAGAGAGAACATCATTGCTAGACCGTGAGTCGATCCCACGTTCAACAGCAAATCTGTTGGAAGGAGGTGCACAATTGCGTAGGCGACGCTGAGGCCACCCAACATCACACCTAAGAAGTTGAAAATACCCGACATAACGACCGCAATCTGCGAACGAAGTGCACGAGTATAGATAACTGTTGCGACTGCGTTTGCTGTGTCATGGAAACCATTGATGGCTTCATAAAACAGAACAAACAGCAGTGCCAGGACTAACATGAGGCCAGTGTGAAAATCCAGCCCTGCAAATAGATGTAGCATAAGCGTTACGCCAGTTAGTGGTCATGAACGCGGCGCATTATCTGCGAGAACGCGTGCTGGGGAAAAGCAAAATATGACGTTTTTTTGATTTATTCACGCAGTTAATAGATACATATCTCGGATTAGTCCTATCATTTCAGTATGTTGTATGAATATTTCGAGATAAATTTTTTCTCGCGCTGGCGATGAGGATTTACCCCGTTTACAATCCACCGCCGTGAGTCTGGGTTTGTTTTGCCGTTTATTACCAGAGTAGCTCATATTAGAAAAATCGGTATTAGCGTTCGTGGTTGCATTTAGAACCACGAAATAAGAGGTTATGTGTGGAAAATTTTGATGTAGTGATCGTCGGCGCTGGTGCCGCGGGGTTGTTTTGTGCGGCTCAAGCAGGGCAACTCGGTCAGCGCGTTCTCGTCGTTGATAACGGCAAAAAGGCAGGGCGAAAAATCCTGATGTCGGGCGGCGGTCGCTGTAATTTTACGAATATGTATGCCGAACCCGCGGCATATTTATCGCAGAACCCACACTTCTGCAAATCGGCTCTGGCTCGCTATACCCAATGGGATTTTATTGAGCTGGTGAGTCGTTACCAGATTGCCTATCACGAGAAAACGTTGGGGCAGTTGTTTTGCGATGATTCCGCTGAACAGATCGTGGATATGCTGCTTAAAGAGTGCGAGCTAGGGCAGGTTACTCTTCGTTTGCGCAGCGAAATCTTGGGCGTTGAGCGTTTAGACAGCGGAGAATTTTCGCTTCAGCTTAACGGTGAACAGGTGAACTGCCGATCTTTGGTGATCGCGAGCGGTGGTTTGTCGATGCCTGGATTGGGCGCAACGCCTTTCGGCTACAAGATTGCTGAGCAGTTCGGCCTGAACGTGCTGCCGACTCGTGCGGGTTTGGTTCCGTTTACACTGCATAAGCCACTATTGGATCATCTGCAAACGCTGTCTGGCGTAGCGGTTCCATCGGTAGTCACCGCTGAATCAGGCACCAGTTTCCGCGAGAGTATTCTGTTTACCCATCGTGGCCTCTCGGGTCCAGCGATCCTCCAGCTTTCTAGTCACTGGCAAGCCGGTGAGAAAGTGACAATCAACCTGCTACCGGATTGCGATCTTGCCGCTTTCTTGGACGCGGAGCGCACTGAGCACCCAAATCAAAGCCTAAAAAATACGCTAGCAAAACAACTACCGAAGCGTTTGGTTGAATGTTTACAAACGTTGGAGCAAATTCCTGACGTCACGCTTAAACAGCTGAATGCTCCACAGCAGGTGCAGATAGTTGAAACATTACAAGAATGGCAGGTCGTGCCGAATGGCACCGAAGGCTATCGTACCGCAGAAGTGACGTTAGGCGGCGTTGATACCCACGAGCTTTCCTCGAAAACCATGCAGGTACATAAAGTGCCGGGGCTGTTTTTCATTGGCGAAGTGGTTGATGTGACGGGCTGGCTCGGTGGCTATAATTTCCAATGGGCATGGAGTTCCGCTTGGGCCTGTGCGCAAGCGGTGGCGAATGTGTGACATTGAGACTTCCGCTCCAGACCGGAGCGGAGTCAGGCTACCTTTATTATTATTATCCTTTCAACCAAGCCTGCCCTTCGGCCTTCATTGTGGTTTCTAAATGACTGCCCTTGGTGGCAAATTCACGCTCTACCGGAAAACCACTTTTCTCAAGTAAATAGGCAAGCGGCGCGTAGGCAATCGGATATTTGTTAGCACAGGCAGTATCGATGTCGATAATTCCTTGAGGGAAATTAAACGAACCAAAATCGTAAATTGCCTGACGGCGGGTAATTTTCCATACACCGTTACGTTTTTCTACCCAATCGTAAAAACGATTATGGACGGTAGCGCCGAGTCTCATCTGCGCATTTTCGATCACAATCATGGCGTTAGTTTCTGCGATGGCTTTATCACCGTGAAATTCAATCATCGGTGAGCTGATGAGATGTTTGGTCACCAGCGCTGAGCCGCCCATGCGCTGCGAGCCTTTTACGAAATCAGTAAACAACCCTTCAAACCAGGTGACCTCAATGGTGCCATCTGTATGGAATAGCTCTAGCATTTTGTCCCATTCGGCGAGATCGCGGTGCATCCAACCCGTCATTAAATCGGCAATTATCAAACGGTCTTCCCAAAATGCTTGCATAGCGGCTTTCCTTAAGTTGTGAGCAGTGGCTAGGCATGAAATATGCTGGCCTAACACGAGAATATAATGCCGCAAGGTTTGTTGAGTATGCGAGAAGTGCCGAAGGGGAGAAATTGAAAAAGAGAATGTGAGTAATAAGCGATATTGCAGTTAAAAAGCTGCGACATCACTGCCGCAGCTTAGAGAGTAAATAGAAGTGCTAGTTTAGAACCACTGCCCGAAGCGACGAATGTAGAAGCGCTTCATCAGTTGAGTAACAACGCAATAGCTGAACAGCGTACCCACTAACCATGGGAAATACTGCCATGGCAACGGCTGCAAACCAACCCAGGTGCCGAGCGGTGAGAAGGGAATATAAATACCCAGCGCCATAATTAGCCCCGTTGTTAGCATTACCGGCAGCGCCGCAGTGCTTTGAATAAACGGGATTTTTTGAGTACGCAGCATATGCACAACGAGTGTTTGTGACAGTAGCCCTTCAATAAACCAGCCAGACTGGAACAATGCCTGATGTTCGATGCTATTGGCAGCAAACACAAACCACATAATGGCGTAGGTCGTGATGTCAAAAATAGACGACGTTGGCCCAATCCATAACATGAAACGTCCAATATTTTTTGCATCCCATTTACGTGGTTTACGCAGGAATTCTTTGTCCATTTTATCCCACGGCAAAGAGAGCTGTGAGATGTCGTACATCAGGTTTTGCAGCAACAGCTGAATCGCCAACATTGGCAAGAATGGGATAAAGGCACTTGCCACCAAAACGGAGAACACGTTGCCGAAGTTGGAGCTAGCGGTCATGTTCAGGTATTTAATGATATTGCCGAAGGTTTCTCGTCCGGTGATCACACCTTCTTCCAGCACCATCAGATCTTTTTCCAGCAGGATAATATCGGCTGACTCTTTCGCGATATCAGTGCCCGTATCGACTGAGATACCGACGTCGGCATCGCGCAGCGCTGGTGCATCATTGATACCATCACCGAGGAAGCCAACGGTATGGTCGTTGCCCTGCAGCGCTTTAAGTACGCGAGATTTTTGCAGCGGCGTGAGCTTGGCAAAGACGGTACGCTGCTCCGCTAACAGTGATAGTTGCTCGTCGCTCATTCCTTCAATTTCGCTGCCTAGCAAGGGTTCACCGGGTTCTAAGCCCACATCACGGCAAATTTTGCTGGTGATGATTGGGTTATCACCGGTCAACACTTTGACCATGACGCCATTTTCGCGCAGCGCAGTGATCGCTTCTGCGGCAGATGCCTTTGGTGGATCGAGGAACGTCAGTAATCCGCAGATGACCAAATCGCGTTCATCGCTGTTGCTGAGTGGGAATACGCAACCATCGATACCCAAATCACGAGTTCCCACCATGAGCACGCGGAAGCCTTGTTCGTTGTAGTGGGTTGCTAACTGCAGCAGCTCGGCACGCGCCTTCTCATCGAGCGGTAAAATATTGCCGTCATCGCTGATATGGGTGGCGATAGCCAGCATTTCTTCAACGGCACCTTTGCAAATCAGCGTGTGGCGGCGATGCTCGTCGCTGACCACAATAGATAGACGACGACGAATGAAATCGAAAGGCAGCTCATCAATCTTGCTAAAGCGCGCCATTGCTTCAACTTCAGGACGCGCGCGGCCGAAGCGAATCACCGCTTTATCCATCAGATTTTTCATGCCGCTTTGGTGATAGCTATTCAGCCACGCCAGTTGAAGCACCTCTTTATTCTCGCGCCCATTGATGTCTATATGGTGTTCGAGAATGATACGGTCCTGAGTCAGCGTACCGGTTTTATCGGTGCACAGGACGTCCATTGCGCCGAAATTCTGGATGGCGTTCAAACGCTTAACCACGACTTTGCGGCGAGACATCGCGATCGCACCTTTGGCAAGGTTTGAGCTTACGATCATCGGCAGCATTTCAGGGGTCAAGCCCACGGCAACCGCTAAAGCAAACAGTGCGGCATCGGCCCAATCACCTTTGGTGAAGCCGTTGATCAGGAGAACGACTGGCACCATCACTAGCATGAAGCGAATTAACAGCCAGCTTACGCTGTTTACCCCACGGTCAAACGAGGTTTGCGAACGAGTGCCGACGATAGATTTTGCCAGTGAACCAAAGTAGGTTTTTGCCCCCGTAGCGACCACGACCGCTTTGGCGGTGCCGCTGGCCACGTTGGTTCCCATCAGACAGATGTTGGATAACTCCAGCAGATCGCCTTCACTGCTACCAGTGTCGCAGGATTTTTGACTAACGCTGGCGGTGACGTCGTATTTCTCAATCGGGATCGCCTCGCCGGTTAGCACGGCTTGGCTGATAAACAGATCGCGAGATTCGATCAATTTAACGTCGGCTGGAACCATATCTCCTGCGGAGAGCAGAATGATATCGCCCGGTACCAAGTCTTGCAGAGGGATCTCTTTGCATTCGGTTTTTGCTGCTGGATGAGCTCGGCGTAGAACGGTGGCGGTGGTTCTCACCATGGATTTCAACGCATCGGCGGCTTTATTAGTGCGAAACTCCTGCCAGAAGCGCAGTAATCCACTCAAAGACACCATGATTAAAATGATGATCACCCCGATGAGATCTGTTTCTTCACCGCGTTGTAGCGGCAGCCAATAGTCGGTGAAGAAACTGATCGCAGCAAGCACCATCAGTACAAAGATAAATGGATTATTAAACGCACTGATTAGCTGCACCAAAGCCGGCGGCACTTTTTCATGAGCTACCTGATTGGGACCTGTTTCCAGCAGGCGTTCGCGTGCGTCTTCCTCTTCTAATCCATTGAGGTTAGAGGAAAGATTAGACAAAGTTGCATCTAGGCTGACCACAGATTCTTCTGCAATCAGATAGGTGGCTTTCTTGTTATTTTTGCGGCTGCGTTTTTCAGCAGTTTGTTCGATCATCTGGGCCATAACACAATACTCATCGCTAATTTTAGCGTGCAGAAACCCGCCCCAAAATGAGGAGTTTTCTTTCGCTAAATGTCTTAGTTAGCCTAAGGCTAAAAGTATGCGTTGCAGATTAGGGACGGATTTAACTCACGTCAGCCCGTGCAACGCGGATAACGTTGCTTCTGGGGTGCTCGTCCATATTGGCTCCTTACGCCTCACGGCGAGATACGGTTGGTACTGGAAATGATTACGCTCGTTGCTTATCGCGTTCATCACGCTAAATGATGGGCACTGATAAGCCCCCTGTCGTAGGTCACAGCGACAAGAAAACAGGGTGCGAGAAAATCGGCGACGTTAAACGTTACCCATTACTCACATCGTTAGGCTTTGCCTGGAGGAAATAGAGCGCGAGTGTAAATTTGCATGATAACTGTTCGCATACAGTCCTCTCGGTATAATCACCGACGAGGCACTTTTTAGTGGGTCTGCAACAGTTCTTGATGTGAGAAGTGATGCTGCCCGCCGAGTCCGGCAAGCAAAACATCTGAGGAGATGGTCAGCTTGCCAGTGTTATGTCACTACTGAGTTGATTACTACTCTGACTTTCCAATGAAGGAATCTCCGTTGATTAACTGCCGAAACTATAAGCCCGGTTGCGTAGTGTGTAAAGGTTCATTTGCTAAACCAATAGTCAACGCAAGTTATTTTGCTGCCACCTGCAATCAGGCATAAAAGGGGAGAATGGATCTGTTTTTTGCAAAAATTGATCGTGATTACACTCTGGTGTTTTATGTAAAACAGCATTTTTAGAGATGACCCCAAAAATGTACACCCTGCACAAAAAAGGGACGATTTGCTGGAGTGTGCACCACAGGCGGTGTTGCTCCGTATGGTTAATCATATGTAAAACATGATGTTTTTATATTTTACATTCATGGTTTGAATTCCCAGAAAATCTGAAATGACCTGATCTTTCGAATTAAATAACATTTAATTAACACCATGTTTACTTTGTGGGTATAGGAATCTTCTGACCACTCTGTTAGTCTTTTTCTTACTTTTCACCCACATTATTCAAAGGTTGAGCTAAATAGAATTAAGACATAAACAATAAATCATTTGCTTAAACTGCTATTTTCTTCTCGTCTGTGAGGAGGATTTTTGCTACGCGAAAGCATTTAAATTTGTATTTGTCTTATGCGGATGAAGGGGATGCATACAGTTTTTTATTGTAGTCTCCACATTATTTTTAATATTTAGTTTTCTCAGATGGATAATGAGGTCTAGGTTTTTACTCCAGAGTGGGGCGCGTCACTCTGTAGTAGAAACCCAATAGCCCGTTTTTATTCTAGCGACTAGAAAAACAGGGATTTAGATTTAATAAAATCGTTAAGTGAAAATAACGATAATAGTCATTATAGATAAAAGGATAGAATCAATGAATAAGACAATATTACCTATCGCATTCATCGCGGGCTGTTTTGTTTCCTCTTCAGCAATGGCAATCAGTGCGAATACTATTACTTTCCAAGGTGAAGTTACCGCTCAAACGTGTTCGGTGTCTATTAATGGAAATGATGCTAGCCCGATTGTTTTATTGCCTACGGTAGCAGCGACAGAATTGGCTAATCCAGGTGATGTTGCTGGCCAGACAGTATTTACGCTGGGCGTTACTGGCTGCACTAAAAATGATGCAGCAGACACCAACATTAAAACCGTTTTTGTCGGAAATAACGTGACTAATAGCGGTAATTTAGGGAATACCGGTGGCGCTGGAAACGTTGAATTACAGATTTTGAAAAGCACCCAAGACACCGCAGGTATTAACTTAACGAGTCCACAAAGTGTTGATGGCTTGGTTCTGAAAAAAGGCGATACCGAAGCGACGCATGACTTTGCCGTGCAGTATTACGCTACGGCAGCAGCTACTGCTGGCACCGTAGCGGGTTCATTACAGTACGCGATTTCTTACCAGTAATTGATGTAGGCCGGTACGCCGGCCTACTTATTGTTTAGGAACAACAATATGTTATTTGTTAGGAATGTTATTGCAGGATGCACTTTTGCACTTCTTTGGATTGTGGCTGCACAGGCAAGCGTAGTCATGACAGGGAACCGGGTTATCTATCCCGCGCAAAACAAGGAGGTGAACATTCAACTGACGAACCATGATGATTTTCCTAATGTGATTCAGGTGTGGATGGACAGCGGCAATGAAGATTCAACACCTGATACTGGACAAGCCCCATTCATCATTACGCCGCCGTTTTTTAAAATGGCCGCTAAAGCCGGTCAAACAGTACGGTTGATGTTCTCAGGTGGGGTATTACCCCAAGATCGAGAATCCATTTTTTACCTTAATTTTTTGCAGATCCCACCCAGAGAAGCAAAAAGCAGCAGTAATCAAATGCTGATCATGCTGCGTAATAGAGTAAAGGTGTTTTATCGCCCCGCCGGAATAGCAACATCGCCAGCGGATATTGCTCAGAATGTAAAACCAAAAATAATTCAGCAAGGAAATTCTTACGTACTGGAAGTAAATAATAATAGTGGTTACTACCTCTCCATTTCTGGAGCAAGTATTCTATCTGAAAATAAGGTTACTCAGCTCGGTAGTAGAATGATTGCTCCGTTTAGTACGGAAAGGTGGCCTCTTAGTCATAGGTTCTCAAATTCCGCATTGACTATTAATTATATAAATGATCAAGGGGCGAAAATAACACAGCGTTACCAGTTGTGATCGTATCCTTCTGCGCCTCATGGAATGAGAGGGTGTTTTAATGAATCATCGCAAAATAGCCTCATGGGTGACCTATGCCCTATTTCCAATGAGCGTTTGTTCATGGGCTGCAGAAAATAGCCAATACACCTTTGATGAGTCTCTGTTTCTGGGGGGGGATTTTGGCAAAGGTTTAAAGCGTTTTAACGCTGATAATAATACCCCTGCGGGAAAGTATTCAGTGGATATTTATCTCAATGGTCGTTTTATACAGCGTGACAGCGTGGATTTTGTTAACAACTTAGCTCAAAAAGAGAGCGAACCTTGTCTGAGTCGCGAGTTTTACGTCCAATCGGGTGTAAATGAAAGTGCATTGCCGCAGGGTGATGAGTTGGCTAAGAGCCAGTGCAAAAGCCCTGAAACCTTACTCAAGGGAGCCAGTTGGTCGTTTGATCAACCGCGCTTACGATTGGATTTGTATATTCCTCAAGCGCTATTAACTCGCTCTCCGCGTGATGCTGTGCCTGTTGAAAGCTGGGATGCTGGGGAGTCGCTGATGTTTCTTAACTACAGCACTAACTATTATCAAAGCCGATACCGTTCGGGTTCTGGAGGCACCAGCCAGTATGGTTTTCTTGGGCTAAAGTCGGGTATCAATCTGGGTCTGTGGCAGCTGCGTCAGCAATCTTCGGCAACCTATAGCCAATCACCAAGCCGTTCTCGCTATCAATGGCAGTCGCTACAAACCTATATGCAAAGGCCGATTGCGGCTCTGGATAGCAACCTAATGATCGGCCAAAGTTACAGCGGCGGATCGCTGTTTGGCAGTATGGCGTATAACGGCGTCAAGCTTGAAACCGATCAGCGCATGTGGCCGCAGTCTCGCCGTGGCTATGCGCCTGAGATTCGGGGTACGGCTCAAACCAATGCCCGTGTCGTGGTGAGCCAAAACGGTCGCACGATTTATGAAACCAACGTTCCGCAGGGGCCGTTTGTTATTGACGATCTCAGTAGCACTCACTATGAGGGTGACCTAAAGGTCGAAATTATTGAAGCGGATGGTCGGAGTTCAACGTTCACCGTGCCATTTTCTGCCGTACCCGATTCAATGCGTCCTGGCGTAAGCCGTTATAACGCGGTTGTTGGGCGTGCGCGTGACTATGGCGATACACAAAATCTGTTTGGCGATTTTACCTATGAGCGTGGTATTTCCAATAGTTTTACGGGAAACCTTGGTTTGCGTATTGCTGACGATTATCAGGCGATTTTAGCCGGTGGCGTATGGAGTCATTGGCTAGGTGCCTTTGGTCTTAATACCACGTGGTCACATGCCCAAATTGATGATAATCAAAGTCAATCAGGCTGGCGAGTGCAGGCATCTTATAGCCGTACATTCGACTATACCGGAACTAACGTGGCCTTAGCTGGATACCGCTATTCTACGGAAGGTTATCGTGAATTGAGTGATGTGCTGGGTGAAAGAGCTAGCAAAAAGCACGGCTCTAATAATGTATTCAAATCGGACACCCTAAATCAGCGTAACCAATTTACAGCGATGATCAACCAGTCGTTAGGAGATTATGGGAGCCTGTATTTATCCGGTTCGGTGATGGATTACTACGATAATCAATCGCGTAACACGCAACTCCAAGTGGGCTATTCCAACAGTTGGAAGAACATCAGTTATAACTTGGCAATTAGTCGCCAGCAGTCGGTATACCGCAATCAGATAGATATGGATGGCTCAGAGCAAGGGCGCAGCCGTAGCTATTTAGGAAATACTGAGAATTTGATTACGTTAACTTTCTCAATCCCATTGTCGTTTGGCGGACGGGACAACTATATATCCACGTCACTTAGCCATGCTGACAGCTCAGGTAATTCAGGGCAAACGTCGGTATCAGGTATGTTAGACGACGCAGGAACATTGAATTATTCCGTATATGCGGGATATCAGCAAAATCGAGAAAGTCAGGCCGGTAGCACTAAAAACTGGGGCGCGAATCTGCAAAAAAACTCAGCGTTCGGCACGCTTAACGGGAGTTACTCAGCATCCAGTGATTACACTCAGTGGGGCGTTGGTGGGCGTGGTGCTGCGGTTATTCACCGCGGAGGGATCACACTTGGCCCATACCTGAGTGAAACGTTTGGACTGGTTGAAGCAAAAGGCGCGAAGGGAGCATTAGTTAAAAATGGACAAGGTGCGCGTATTGATAGCAACGGCTACGCCATCGTTCCTTCGCTAACGCCATACCGATATAACACGATCAGTCTTGATCCTAAGGGGATCAATAAGCACACGGAGCTCAAAAGTACTCAAAGCCGAGTTATTCCCTATGCTGGCGCCGCAGTGAAAGCATCTTTCGATACCCTGAGCGGTTATGGCGTGCTAATCAAGGCCAAAATCAACGGTACAGAAGCCCTGCCGATGGGGGCTAGCGTGCTCGACGATCAGAATAATGTGGTGGGAATGTCTGGCCAAGCCAGCCTAATTTATGCTCGTGTGCGTGAACGACAGGGAATACTGACGGTTAAGTGGGGGGATAGCCCTCAAGAAATGTGCCGTGTGAGTTATGTATTACCAGAATCTTCAGAGCAGCAGGAGCTCGTTTCTGTCGCTGGGCAATGTGTTGTTCATTAAGGGGAATGATATGTTCGGGATAAAAGTCAGGGCAGGGATGATATCCACGTTTTTCCTGCTGATGATGTCTTCATCCGCCATTGCACAATGCACAAAAATTACGGCTCAATCACAACTGAGCAGTACCAACGATGGCGTAGGCGCTCTATGGTATGGCAGTTTGGACTATAACAACGGCTCTCTAGGGCTGCCGAGCGTTGTGGATATCAGCACGAGCAATGACTTCCAGCCCGACGGGACGTTATTGGCATCCAGTGTTGCTCCCTTCACCTCCTATGCGGTTAATTCGGGATACGTGAGCGAACAGGTGCTATTTCGCTGTGATGCCGCAGACGCTGGTAAGGTTTATGAGGTTTATGCGACCAACGGCGATGCGGTGTATGCGGGGATGTATGATGACGGCAGTATCACTGGTGTTGCTCCGAAAGCCTATGCCACCTATGTGCGTAATATTGCTATTCGTTTTACCAATATGGAAACCGGTGAGTTTTACGACAAAATCTGGAAATCTCGCCCACTTACTGGGCTCGATACGGATAGCCAAGGAAGATTACTGGTTAAAGCAAAGAATTTCAGTGCAGTACAAACCGAGATATTTCGTTTGAACTACGCCCGCTCCGGTACGAATAATGCGGCCAGCTACTTATACGCTTATACCCAGCCAAATGCCTATATTGCGTTTCGTGGGCCAGGGATTACTGGACCTGCCGACGGCGCTGACTCTCAAACCAGTTTCCCAGGGTGGTATGGAACGTGGCCTGCGTCGATAGGGTTATATAACTATGTGACGTTCCGACGAGGAGCGACCTGCAAAGTGAGTAACTTTACTCCGGTAGTGACTTTACCCGCGATTAATATTAGCGCTTTACAGGCCGGCGAGGTCAGTCAGTCACCGTTTACATTGGACTTTCAGTGCCAGTCGGCAGCAACCTCGGGATTGAAAACAGGACAAATTGCCTTGGGATTTTTGGCTCCGCCTGCGAGTGTTGCCGCTGCGACCAAATATGGTTTGATTACCTCTGGGGCAGCTAACTATTTGTTAGATGAACAGTACGGTGCGGCTGGTCATGCGCGAGGAGTTGGGGTGAAAATTTATCGCAGTAACCAGCCAATGCAGTTTTTGACGACAGATACGACGAAAACAACGGGCTGGTCACCGATTCTGGGTGGCGACCAAACATTGGTTGATTCAAATACGGCTCAAGGGATCAACAGCTACACCGAAACGTTTATGGCACAGTTAGAGAAGTTCGGTGGTGATGAACTAACGGCAGGGAGTTATCAAGCGCATGCGCAGATTCTTATCCGTATTCAGTAGTTTTATCGGTGGCGTATTTTTCATCCTGCTAGCCTCCGAGAGCACACAGGCCGCCGTCAACGCGGAAGCCACTCGAGTGGTGTTTAACGATGGAGAAACTGAGGCATCTTTACAGCTTGTGAATAAAAATAGTTACCCTGTGGTGGTGCAGGCTTGGTCTGATAATGGCGATCCGCAGTCGACTCCGGATAAAAGTACTTCACCGATCTTGGTTTTACCTGCGGTATTCAAATTACAACCTGAAGAGATGAAAAGCCTACGCTTGATGGTGATAGATAGCACATTGCCAAAAGAGCGAGAGTCGATGTATTGGCTGAATATCTATGAGATTCCACCGCGTATGTCTGGTGAATCTACGCAAAAAGTGACCATAGCGCTGCGCACACAGATGAAGCTTTTTTTACGCCCATCGGGGATCTCGCACCTACAAGAATCGGTAGGGAATAAAATTAGGTTTCAGCGACAAAACGGTGTCCTCAATATTGAAAATCCAACGCAGTATTATCTGAGCATTATTGGTGTGACAATACGTAATATTCCTTTGGATATAGGAGTATTGCCGCCAAAGAGCCACCGTCAGATTCCATTACCTCCAACGCTTAATACTATGAATGAGACAATATCATTTTCACTCATTAACGATGAAGGTAATTCTTGGGATTACACCCGAGCGATTAAGTAGTCATTTAAGTGATAATTAGGCATATTTGTATCACAAAAATGAAACGTCAATTCGCTGATAGCATTCTATATCGATATTTCATCACTAGGATTAATCTCTAAACAGTACAAAACAAAAGCGAAGTACAGCCCCATATATTCCTCAGCGAGAGTGATGAACGAATCATGTAACGTCAGCGTCATATTTTCATGTGGTGTCATCAGAGATTTCTTGGCCGCGGCATCAACAATTCTCCTTAAATGTGTACGCGAAACAGAAGTTTCTTTGGCAATTTTGCTGTAGGAAATAGTTGTTGCGACTCCGGGATTTTCCTTTTGTTTTAATGCTTCAAGGTAAAGACGGATGAAGATCATATGTCCCGCATCTTTCAATAAAAAAATCTGAGAGTCAGGAAGAATGTTGCTCACAATAACGTCATTGAAGAACAGTTCAGCACAGCGGATAAAGAATTTTTCTAATCCCTCATAGCTATCTAAATGGTTTTTTTCTAACCGATAATTAGGTAGCAATTCAGGAAAAATGGCGAGTGAGTTAGCCAAATAACGCCGAGTTTCGTTTAACCCTTTTTCTGTGGGGTTAAACAACAGAATCCGCTTGTCTTTTTCGCTTTTGGATACATTTAATCTTCCGCCAACTCTGAGAAAAAACATCAATGATTCTAAGCTATTATGACTTCCTAGTCCGTGGTTAACACAATAGTTCTTTACATCAGATAATGTAGGGGCTTTTTGAGTGAAATAAAAGCATAGAACGGTAATCGCAATATTAAAACGAGTATCCTTAAACATCGTTTTATAAAACAATGGATGTGTTTTACACATTGATAACATTAAGTCATAGTGCTTTTCAACACATTTTCTGAAATTGGGTAGCTTTTGTATGTGTGAGCTATAAAGAAATAGTTCTTTTTCTAAATTGTTTTTTTTCATATTTTTCTTTGTAAGGTGAATAGGTAATACCGAAATATGGGTATTTAATCCCATAAGCATAAAGATGTTTTTTAGTACTCCAGAATCATTATATATAGATTGACCATAATGTCATGATACTAATCCACTATGCTAATTGTATAACCTATAATTATATTGATCTGCAAATGACAATAAATCGATTTATTGAGCTTGTATAATGGCAATTATTTGGTTTATATCACTAATAATTACCAGTATGTTAGATAATAATTCTATTGATTTGTGATTAAATAGAAACAAAACATACCAGAAATGTTCATGTATTTATAACAAATTAGAGTGATATAGTTTTCTTGAGAGTCCTGCTATTTATTTTCTATAAGAATTTATACATGGAATTGCAAATTTATAGAATAATTTGAAATCCGTTTTTTCCTCATTTAATTTTTCTTGGGAATAAAATGTTAAGAGTTGCATTGGTTGAAACTTCATATGTTGATGCGATGGGAATATACAGTTGTCTGAAAGGTATCAAGGTAAAATGTCAACTATTCGACTTATGTTCTCAGTTTATCAGTGAGCAAAGGCTAAAACCTTTTGATGCCTTAATCATTGAGATAGTTCCTTTTGAATATGGGTTATCGGGTGCGTTGGACACACTTCAATTATTGAAAGTGTCATTTCCTAATCTGCCGGTGATCGTATTGACTCGTTCAGAAGATCCTTATGTTTTATCTAGGGTTATGTCCTATAAAACTTATACTCTTTTGTCGAAACAAGAGCCGCTTTCTGTACTACGTGAGGCGATTATGCATCACCTCTTCTCGGGCGCTGTTGTGCGTAGTGACGCAATAAGACGTTTTCTAGAGAAGAGTATGGGACAGGATAGTGTACAGATTACTCGCAGCGAAGAGAGAGTGATGAGTTGTCTGCAGCAGGGCCAAAGTATCGGAGAGATTGCACGCAGATTAAAGGTGAGTGAAAAAACCATCAGTGGGCATAAGCGCAGCGCTATGCGTAAGCTTGGGTTAACGAATCACGCCAATTTCTGCCGTTATTTGGTTAGCCATAAAGCGGTGTTAGTGGGTGAGCGTACGTAAGCGTGCCATATGAAAAACATCAACATACTGCCCGTCGCGATAAGCATAGCCGCGACTGGTTCCTTCAATTTCAAAGCCAAATTTTTTATACAATGCGATGGTTCCCGCATTATCGGTATATACCGTAAGCTCAATGCGTTTTAAATCGAGCCATTTATCGGCCAACTCTACCATTGCCGTCATGAGTTTACGGCCCACGCCTTGCCCCTGAAAATCATAGTGAACGCTCATTCCGAAGGTGCCGCTATGACGCATTCGAGGGCGTTGGTAAGCTTCAAGACTAATGCATCCAACTATTCGGTCTTCACACACGGCGACGAGATGATAGTGGCCGACGGGGGTGTGAACCAGTCGTTTTTCCCAAATCTCTGTTGTGGCATATGGCAACTGCAACGTTTGTGCGTAGACCTGTGGATGCGTATGTAATTTGTGCAATTCTTCTACGTCTAGCGGTGTCGCGGCTCTAATTATAATCTCGATCATTTGTTTTTCCTGTCAATGGCTTACCTAATAACCTATTAAATATAAAGGATAAAATTTATTTTAGTAGGGTTATTAATCAATAAAAAAACACTTTACAAGTGATATTGATAATGATTATCATTGCCATGCGTTCTAGGGAAGACAGTCTTAGAGATACAGTACCGGGATAGCTCATATTCAGGTAGTGCTATCTAAGATGTCCTTTCGCGAAGGCACGACATTGCTCACATTGCTTCCAGTGTTTTTTTAGCCAGCTCGGGTGCTGGCTTTTTTTTTGCCTAAATTTTATATCTATCTCTCCGTAAAACACGATATCTACACTATAACGTTGATAAAGGGGAAAGAAGCGTGAGTACAACCAACGAAAATGTCGCTTGAGGTAGGATAAGCGCAGATAAACCCTCTACATGATGTTCAGGAGTAAGGTTACAATCATTTCCTTATACAACCTGCCATGTGAATGAAGGATATTTTCCATGGGTGTCAGCCAGATCGATTTAATCCTCTCCCTTCTCCAGCAGATGTGCGTCTATCTGGTTATTGCCTATTTGCTGAGTAAAACTCCTCTATTTATCCCGCTGATGCAGGTTACGATTCGACTGCCGCACAAGCTGGTGTGTTATCTCACGTTCTCGATGTTTTGCATCATGGGTACCTATTTCGGCTTGCATATAGACGATTCTATCGCGAATACGCGTGCCATTGGTGCGGTGCTGGGGGGCGTGCTGGGTGGGCCATCGGTTGGTTTTCTGGTGGGGCTCACCGGAGGTTTACATCGTTATTCGATGGGCGGTATGACGGCGATGGCCTGCATGATTTCAACTGTCGTTGAAGGTTTGGTTGGTGGATTATTGCATCGCTATATGCTGAAAAATAACCGACTGGATCTGCTATTCCAGCCTCTGGTGATCGCCGCGATAACATTTTTGGCTGAATGTTTGCAGATGCTGATCATCCTGATCGTGGCGCGCCCTTTCTGGGAGGCCGAAGAGCTGGTGGAGAACATCGCTTTACCTATGATGATCACCAATACCGTTGGCGCTGCGATGTTTATGCAGATCTTGCTCGATCGGCGGGCGATCTTCGAAAAATATACGTCGGCATTTTCCTCCAAAGCGCTACAAATTGCAGCGCGAGCCGAGGGGGTAATGCGGCAGGGATTCAATCCAAAAAACAGTATGAAAGTTGCGCGCGTGCTCTATGAAGAGCTCGGTGTTGGGGCAGTTGCGATCACTGACCGAGAAAAACTACTGGCATTTATTGGCATCGGTGACGATCACCATTTAGTCGGTGCGCCTATCACCTCTCACCATACGCATCGTGCTATTGAGCTCGATCAGGTGGTTTACGCAGACGGTAATGAAGTCGCCTATCAGTGCTCCATTACGCCGAATTGCAAGCTGGGGTCAACGCTGGTGATCCCCCTGCGCGGCGAAGATAACCGTGTCGTGGGCAGTATCAAGCTGTATGAGCCAAAGAATAAGCTGTTTTCCAGCATTAACCGCACGTTAGGGGAAGGCATTGCCCACCTGCTGTCAGCACAGATTTTGGCGGGTAAATATGAACAGCAAAAGCAGTTGTTGGTGCAGTCGGAAATCAAGCTTCTGCATGCGCAGGTGAACCCACATTTCCTATTTAATGCGCTTAACACTTTATCGGCAGTGATCCGCCGAGACCCTAATCATGCGCGTAAACTGGTTCTTTCACTCTCAACCTTTTTCCGCAAAAACCTTAAGCGCAGCAGTGATGAAGTGACGCTAGGCGATGAAATCGAACATGTGAAAGCCTATCTAGAAATCGAAAAGGCGCGTTTTGCCGATCATTTGATGATTGATTTTGATATTGATGAGTCTTTGTTGAATGAGCGTTTGCCTGCATTTTCGCTGCAACCTATTGTTGAGAATGCGATTAAGCATGGTACCTCACAGCTGTTTGGTGTTGGAGAAGTTCGCCTACATAGCTGGTGTGATGGGGAAGATATCTTGATAAGCATCGAAGATAACGCCGGTCTCTATCAGTCGAAACCACGCGGCGATGGGCTGGGGATGAATCTGGTCGATCGTAGGATTAAAGCCCGTTATGGCGAACGATTTGGGGTAAGCGTTGAGACCGAAGCGGATAAATTTACCCGCATAGTGGTGCGCGTACCGAAATCGGTAGCAGAGGTGTGATAGGGCATCTATCGATTAACGACGCCCCCCTTGGAAGGGGGGCATAAAAACTTACAGCACAAACTTCAGCATGCGACGCAGAGGTTCCGCTGCACCCCATAGCAACTGGTCACCAACGGTGAATGCTGACAGATACTGTGGTCCCATATTGAGTTTGCGCAGACGGCCAACCGGCGTTGACAGTGTGCCGGTGACGGCAGCAGGCGTTAATTCACGCATGCTCAGTTCGCGGTCATTAGGCACGACTTTTACCCAGTCATTGTGGCTAGCCAGAATCTGTTCGATCTCGGGAATTTCCACATCTTTCTTCAGTTTGATGGTAAAGGCTTGGCTATGACAGCGCAGTGCGCCTACGCGAACGCATAAGCCATCAACTGGAATGATCTCTTTGGTTGCCAAAATCTTGTTGGTTTCGGCTTGGCCTTTCCACTCTTCTTTGCTTTGCCCGTTATCTAGAGCTTTATCGATCCATGGGATCAGGCTACCGGCTAATGGTACGCCAAAATTATCCGTTGGCAGAGTACCACTGCGGCCAAGTTCCGTTACCTTACACTCGATATCTAAAATGGCTGATGCAGGATTTTGCAACTCTTTAGCCACGCTGTTATGCAGCATGCCCATTTGCGTCAGTAATTCACGCATGTGCCGTGCGCCGCCACCGGAGGCAGCTTGGTAGGTAGCAACGGAAACCCAATCCACCAAATCATTGGCAAATAGCCCGCCGAGTGACATCAGCATCAGGCTAACGGTGCAGTTACCACCGGCGAAAGTTTTAATCCCTCTGTCTAATGCATCGTGAATCACATCGTGGTTCACGGGATCGAGGATAATCACTGAATCTTCGTTCATGCGCAGCGATGAAGCTGCATCGATCCAGTAGCCCTGCCAGCCGCTGGCGCGCAGCTTAGGGTAAATATCGTTGGTATAATCGCCGCCCTGGCAGGTGATGATAATATCTAATGCTGTCAGCGCATCGATATCATAGGCATCTTGCAAGGTACCCTGCTGGCCGGTAAAGGTAGGCGCGGGTTGACCATGCTGGGATGTGGAGAAGAAAACCGGGCGAATGGCGTCGAAGTCGCGCTCTTCAATCATGCGCTGCATGAGAACGGAGCCGACCATTCCGCGCCAACCGATAAAACCAACGTTTTTCATATGCTGTCCTACCTTGGAGGTTTTTATATTAATAAGAAGTTGAATAAAACATTGAAGCCGCCTGTCTGTGCGGTGGGGCTTGCCCCATTAACCAAACTTACAAAATGTGTGACGATGCGCAAGTGAATTTATTAGATATGAGTGAATGTATTCATGTGCGTAACTAATAATCGCTGTTTTGGCGCGAGTTATGGCAACGATAGGGTAATCACTCCCTGAATGAAGGCTTTTGTGCCACAATACAAATCAGCTATTTCTTGTGCGATTGTTCACAAAATGACTAAAGGACGATAACGACTCATATGTCTGCTCTGACCCAAAGCTGGTTGCAGCGCGAGAACGAATTTGCAGCATTTACCACCGGCCCATTGCTTGATTTCTGGCAGCAGCGTCAGGAAGATGTATTCATGGGCGTGGATGATGTATCGATTCGCTTTGTCCGTTTTACGTCCGAACAGCACACCCGCGTGATACTGATTTCTCCGGGACGCATCGAAAGCTACATGAAATACCCTGAATTAGCCTACGATCTGTTTCATAGCGGCTACGACGTGGTGATTGTCGATCATCGCGGTCAGGGGAAGTCGGGTCGAATGCTAGAAGATCATCACCGCGGTCACGTAGTTCGTTTTGATGATTACGTCGATGACCTCGAAATCCTTTGGCAGCAGGAGATTCTGTCTAAGCCTTACCAGCGACGCTTTGCACTAGCGCATTCGATGGGGGGCGCAATCATGGCGCTCTTTCTGGCGCGTAAGCCGCAGGGTGTTGATGCCGCAGCGCTATGCTCGCCTATGACCGGCATTAAGTTGCCTATGCCGCTGTGGCTAGCCAAACGCATTACTGACTGGGCCGAACGTTATCCTACTATGCGCGATAATTATGCGCTCGGTACTGGCCACTGGCGTCCACTGCCTTTTATCGTCAATGAGTTAACTCATAGTCGTGTACGCTACCGCCGTTTTTTACGTTATTACGCCGATTACCCTGAACTACAGGTCGGTGGGCCAACTTACCACTGGGTGCGCGAAAGCATTCAGGCAGGAGAGCGGGCTATCGCACAGGCGAAGAATATTGTTACGCCGCTGCTGCTGTTACAAGCCGGTGGCGATAGGGTCGTCACAAATGCATCACATTTTGCTTTTTGTCAGGCACTCTCGAAAGCGGGAAATCCACCTTACGGCGGTGTTCCCCACATCATTCAAGGCGCACGCCATGAGATCCTGTTTGAGCGGGACGCACAGCGCTCTGAAGCGTTAAATGCCATTTTGGATTTTTACGCCTTACATACTGATTCACAGGCAGAAACTGCCGCCAACCCCAGCTGAGGTTAGAACACACTTTATGTACCACATTGTTGCTTCTGATATGGACGGCACCCTGCTGTCTCCTGCTCATACATTGACTCCCTTTGCGCGCGAAACTCTGCAACAGCTGACCCAGCTAGGTGTGAATTTTGTCTTTGCAACTGGTCGCCATCATATTGATATTGCACAGGTTCGCGATAGCTTAGGTATCAGCGCTTTTATGATTACGTCTAATGGCGCACGCGTTCATAACACCGCCGGTGAGTTAATCTTTAGCCATAACGTTGACGAAGATATCGCTCGTGATCTCTATACTATCGTGCACGATGACCCCGAGATTCTGACCAATGTCTATCGTAATGACGATTGGTTTATGAACCGTGAAAGTCCAGAGCAAAGGGAGTTCTTCCAAGAGTCCGTATTCCACTATCAGGTTTTTGAGCCTGCTCTGCTGCCAACTGATGGGATCTGCAAAGTCTATTTCACCAGCGAGACGCATGAAAAACTGCTGCCGTTGGAAGAGGCCATAAATGCGCGCTGGGGCGATCGTGTAAATGTCAGTTTCTCATTGCCAACCTGTTTGGAAGTGATGGCGGGCGGTGTATCCAAAGGTCACGCGCTGGAATATGTGGCCAAGCTACTAGGTTATACGTTGAAAGACTGCATCGCCTTCGGTGATGGTATGAATGATATGGAGATGCTATCCATGGCTGGGAAAGGTTGCATCATGCGCGATTCTCATCAGCGCCTGAAAGACGCACTGCCAAATTTGGAAGTGATTGGCAGCAACGTGGATGATGCTGTGCCACATTATTTGCGCAAGATGTATCTGGATAAGTAACGGTGAGATAGATTTCGTTCGCCAGCGCGAGTGGTGTTTTGAACGCGTCTGGCTAACTGGCGAACGAAGTATTACCGTGCTTTACCGATAAGAAGCATCTAGCGGGACTTCCGCATCAGGCTCATGCGTGATTCTATTACGTAGATCGCGGCGGATTAGCTCTATGGCCCAGAACCAGACGATATGACCAAAGATTTCTGAGAGGTATTCATCGGCAGGTAACTGTGACAGCGGCGGCGTTAGCCCAAGTAGAGGGAAACTGATCCCATGTACAGCGATAGTACAAAGAATCCCTGCCATCACGCCTTGCCACATTTTCACTTTTGGAAAGCGTTCGGCGACGATGCAGTAACCTATTGCGAACACGAGCGAGAAGAGAATATGTGTCACCATCACCGGATTAATGATGTGTTCGGAAAAGGTATAGACGGTGCTGGTGGGATCAATACCGAGATAATCGCGTAAAAACAGATATGGCGGATTAAACTCGGCACGACCATCGCTAATGGTACGTGGCGGCAATGGCACTTCCGCGCCCCACTTGACGAAAGCAGACATAATCCCCGCAGCAAAGCCCACTAAAGTCGCTACGCCATAACGGCGGCGAGCAGGATCGGTTTGTACAAACAAGTCTTTCACAGACATGGTAGCCCTCCTTAGATATCAGTTAGCTTATTGTTGCCCATAGTAAGCATTTGGGCCGTGTTTGCGGCTGAAGTGTTTATTCATTAAATAATGGTCAATCGGCCGTATATGCGGATTAATACCGCAGGCGATCCATGCCATCTTGGCAACCTCTTCCATCACCACGGCGTTATGCACCGCATCTAAAGCATCCTTACCCCATGCGAATGGTCCATGCTGATAAACCACTATTCCGGGGGTATGCATAGGATTTGTATCCCCCAGTGTTTCTACGATTACTTTGCCGGTATTGAGCTCATAGTCTCCAGCGACTTCGTCAATGGTCAGCGCACGGGTACAGGGAATGTCACCGAAGAAATAGTCAGCATGTGTGGTTCCTAAAGCGGGAATGGATAACCCTGCCTGCGCCCACGCGGTGGCATGAGTCGAATGGGTGTGCACAATGCCACCGAGATGAGGATAACGGCGATAAAGTTCCAGATGAGTAGGTGTGTCGGATGAGGGGCGATAATTGCCTTCCACGATATTGCCCTGCAAATCGACCACCACCATATCATCAGCTTTCATGGTGTCGTAAGGCACTCCGCTGGGTTTGATAATGACGATTCCCCGTTCGCGGTCGATGGCACTCACGTTGCCCCATGTGAATGTGACAAGACCATAGTGTGGCAGCGCCATGTTGGCATCAAAAACTTGCTGCTTAAGTGACTGCATTATGCGACCTCCTCTACTGCTAACCCTGCATTAGCCATGCGTTGCTTAACCCAGTCGCGGGCGGCTTTCACTTCCATAATCGGGTTGGCTGCGGTTTCGCTCCACATTTCAATCAGATAAGGGCCGGAGTAGCCGCTCTCTTTGAGCGTGGCGAAACATCGTTCAAAGTCCACGACACCAGTACCAAACGGTACATTTTTAAACTTACCGGGCTGAGTGTCTTTGACATGAACGGCGACGATGTGGCCGCTGCCAGCCTGCAATTCCATCTGCACGTCGTTATCCCATGCGGAAAGATTGCCGATGTCAGGATAGAGTTGGAACCATGGATTATTGAGATAGTGGGCATAGCCGAGAGCCTTGCTGATTGAGTTCATCAGCGGGTAATCCATAATTTCCATCGCCAGCGTTACCTGAGCACGGCTTGCCATTTCTACCGACTGCTTCAGGCCGTCGCGGAAGCGTTCGCGGGTAGCGTTATTGGCCGTTTGATAATAGACATCATAGCCAGCCAACTGAATCACGCGGATGCCGACGTCTTGTGCCAAACAAATGGCTTTGCGCATGATCTCTAAGCCCTGATCGCGAACAGCATCGTCTTCTGAGCCTAGAGGGAAACGGCGGTGCGCGCTTAGGCACATCGAGGGTACGCGCACGCCGGTTTGGGCAATGGCATTGACCAATGCCAAACGCTGTTCACGACTCCAGTCAAGCCGCGCCAAACGCACATCGCTTTCATCGAGCGACATTTCAACGAAATCGAATCCGAGTTCTGCGGCCAGCTGCAAACGCGGCAGCCAGTCTTCACCCGCAGGCAGTGCTTTTTCGTATATTCCGAGAGGGACGGCTTTCTGGAGCATGATATTTACCTTAGCCCCACAGTTGGGCGATAGAACGTTTAAATTGGCGCGCTGCTTCTACTGGGCTAGCGGCATCGCGAATGCTGCGGCCTGCGATAAATACGTGGATTGGAATCCCTTTGAACAAAGGTAAATCCTCTAACGCGAGCCCACCGGTGACGGTCACTTTGAAACCCATATCGGCTAAGCGGCGAATTGATGCGATATCGGCGTCGCTCCATGCCACGCCAGCGGCCTGAGCATCACGACTGCGGTGATAAACGACCTGTTGAATACCGGCACTGCGCCATTCTGCAGCCTGTTCCCAAGTCCAGTAACCGGTCAGCTCGATTTGCACGTCGCCATTAAATTCTTTGGCAGTATCTAAGGCGCCCTTGGCAGTATTGATATCTGCGCAGCAAATGACGGTGACCCAATCGGCATTGGCTTCAAAACACATGCGCGAGAGGATTTTCCCTGCATCGGCGATCTTGGCGTCAGCCAGCACGATTTTGTGCGGATAGAGCGCTTTAAGATCGCGCACCGCGCGTACGCCTTCACCCACGCACAAAATAGTGCCAACTTCGATAATGTCGACCTCTTCGGCGATTAAGCGAGTGGTTTTGTAGGCGTCATCTAGGGTTTGATTATCAAGTGCCACCTGCAGCATCGGTAATGAGTGAGACATTTGTGTACTCCAAAAGTAAGTTTTTGACATGAGCCTACCCAGCCGCCCTTATTAGGGTGGAGCAGAATGATGCTGTGTATTTCCTCCCCATAAAGGGGAGGTCGGGTAGGTCTGGTGAGTGTTAAGCCTGTACGGCGTTGGCCCGATCGATCAGATCTAGAACATCCTGTTCGGTGCGGCACGCACGTAGGCGATCAAAATTTGCTTCATCTTCAAATAGGTTAACGATCTGCATGATCCCTACTTCCTGATGCGTATAGGCATCAACGGCCGCCATGGTGATCAGAATATCAACCGGATCGTTATCTTCATGGTTAAACGAGAGTGGCGTTTTGAGAGTCACCAGAGAAAAACCGGTTTTCTTCACCCCTTCTTCCGGCCTGCCGTGCGGCATCGCTAAACCGGGACACAGAACGAAGTAAGGACCAAATCGCTCAACGCCATCAAGAATGGCCTGATAGTAACGAGGCTCGACAACGTCGGCTTGAACCAAGAGGTCAACGCCAATCTTGACCGCTTCTTGCCAAGTGCTGGCTTCAGCCTGCAAACGGATAGAGTGGTTTTGAGCCAGAGAATCACGCAGTTTCATACCTGCTCCTGTTACTTAATGTCTTTAGGGAAGTGCTCTTTAATCACGTCCATCAGCTTAGGACCAAAGTCTGCGGCAGAAAGCATGTTGCGTACGCCTACGACGTATTTATTGCCGGTCACAGTGATTTCATCGGCGACGTGGGTCGAGGCAATGATGATATCTGCGCCGCTTAGTTCTGATTTATATTCACCAACGGCGCAGCTATTGACGCTGTGATCGATGTTTTGCTGTGTCAGAAACTGATCGACTTTCATTTTCATAATCATGGAACTGCCTTGCCCACAACCGCATACCGCTAGGATTCGTACTGTCATGATTTGTGCTCCAGTTAATTAATTTGCAGAAGATCTATTGAGTGCTGCTTTTTCTGCATCCTCTTCAGCGCGCAGCGAGCGGCCAGCGAAGAACATGTAAATCAGTGCGATGGCAATAATGACGCCCATAAACCACAGACCAAAGGTCAAGCCTTGCATGATTGGCGGTGCCAGAATCGACCAGTCAGCCATTCCCATCCATGCGCTCAGCCCGGTCAATTTGACCGCCCAAACGCAGCCAAAGATCTCAATCATTCCCATGATGAGACAAACCTTGAGTGCTGCGCGCCAGCCGCCGTAGTGATTGGCAAACACGCCAATGGTGGCATTGGAGAAGAACATAGGAATAAAGCCGGGAATAATCATGATGGAAGAGCCAATACCAACCAAAATGCCTACCGCAATCAGCTGTCCGATAGTTCCCCACATGAAGCCCCATACGACGGCGTTAGGTGCAAAGCTATAGATAGCTGCGCAGTCGATAGCCAGAACAGCACCGGGGATCAGACGTTGAGAAATACCGTTGAAAGCTTCAGAGAGTTCCGCCACGAACATGCGTACGCCCTGAATAATGATGAAAATAGCGACGGCAAATTGGAAGCCGGTTTGCAGGATATAGATTGTCCAGTGTGTTTTCCCTGCCATCTGTTGCACGGTGTCGATGCCGAAGGAGCAGAGGATGGCGCCGAAGAATACGGTCATGACAATGGCGGTAGAAACGATGTTGTCATGGAAAATGTTTAACCAGCCCGGCAGCTTGAGGTCTTCAACGCTCTCTTCTTTTTTGCCGAGATAAGGTGCGACCTTACAGGCAATCCACGCTGCGAATTGCTGCTGGTGACCAATGGAGAAACCGCAGCCGTCGGTGACGTCTTGAGTTGGCTTAAACATCATATTGGAGGTGATGCCCCAATATAGCGAGACGAGAATCGCGGTACAGACAATCGTTGTCCACATCGGGTAGCCAAAAATGTAGAAGAAGACCGCGATAAGACCGGCCTGCTGAAACATGATGTGGCCGGTTAGCATGATGGTGCGGATACCGGTAATACGACGAAACAGCACATAGAGAATGTTGAGCGCCAGCGCTAGCAGCACGGCATATCCCACCCAGCTATAAGCATCCCCCATGCGTTCGACGGTAGCCATCATTGCTGCATAAGTATCTGATATTGCACCGTTAATACCATAAACTTCTGACAGCTTGGCAACAACTGGCTTGAAGGTGCTGGTCAGAATGCCTGAACCCGCCTGAAGTAGCATAAAACCAATAATAGTTTTGATGGTGCCTTTGATAATGACAGTTGCGCTCTTGCGTAATAGCAAATATCCCAAGCATGTCACGATACCCAGCAGCAGCGGGGCATTTGTCATGACCTGATTAAAGAATATGGTGAAGATGTTGTAGAGGGTTTCCATAAAGCACTCCGCTCGGCTTTTGGCTTTTATTCCTGTCGTGTTTCTCTTTGTTATTCACAGACAGGTTCTGTGTTGTACAAAATCACTCTAACAATCACAAAGAATCATTTAAAGATTTTATTTGATTATTTGTGAGGTGTATCTCAACTTGAACTGTGTGGTTATTAAGCTTTATCTTAACTTATTTCGATTTATTTTTTTATTTATTTAAAACAATTGGTTATGTTTTTATTGTTGTGCGATAACACGCGTAAGCGTCTTTTTTAATGATGTTTTTGTGAGTATCATCATAGAAAATTAGGTTTTGCGTCTGACTTTAATCATGGTAGATTTCTCATAACAAATCATATTTACTCTTTTAGTGATTTATTTTGATTTAAACAGCCAAGGTGAGGAGCGTCACTCTCCCAGCCGCAGACCTGAATACGATGAGGGGCACACCATGAGTAAGATTGAAAGCATCAGCCGAGAGTCTTGGATCCTAAGTACTTTTCCAGAATGGGGCTCTTGGCTAAACGAAGAGATTGAGCAGGAGAAAGTTGCGCCGGGTACTTTTGCCATGTGGTGGCTCGGCTGTACGGGCATTTGGCTGAAATCTGAAGGGGGTGCCAATATCTGCGTCGATTTCTGGTGTGGTACAGGGAAACAGAGCCACGGTAACCCACTGATGAAGGATGGTCATCAGATGCAGCGCATGGCTGGGGTGAAAAAATTGCAGCCGAACCTACGCACCACGCCGTTTGTGCTAGACCCATTTGCCATCCGCCAGATTGATGCGGTGCTTTCTACCCACGACCACAATGACCACATTGACGTTAATGTCGCCGCTGCGGTGATGCAAAACTGCGATAGCAGCGTTCCGTTTATCGGCCCGCAGACCTGCGTAGATCTGTGGGTTGGCTGGGGCGTGCCGCGTGAGCGCTGCATCGTGATGAAACCCGGCGACGTAGTGAAAATCAAGGATGTGGAGATCCTCGCTCTGGATGCTTTTGACCGCACGGCGCTGATTACGCTGCCTGCCAATGAAAAAGCCGCGGGTGTATTACCGGACGGTATGGATAAGCGCGCGGTGAACTATTTATTTAAAACCCCAGGCGGTAATCTGTATCACAGCGGTGACTCGCACTATTCCAACTACTACGCGAAGCATGGCAACGAGCATAAAATTGATGTGGCGTTGGGCTCATATGGTGAGAATCCACGTGGAATTACCGACAAGATGACCAGCTCGGATATTTTACGCATGGCGGAATCGCTAAAAACGCAGGTTGTGATCCCGTTCCATCACGATATTTGGTCAAACTTCCAAGCCGATCCTCAAGAGATTCGCGTACTGTGGGAAATGAAAAAAGATCGTCTGAAATATGGATTCAAGCCATTTATTTGGCAGGTTGGCGGCAAATTTACCTATCCGTTGGATAAGGATAATTTCGAATATCATTATCCACGCGGCTTTGATGATTGTTTCACTATTGAACCTGATTTACCGTTCAAATCATTCTTATAATAATCAGTCTAATACTGCCTTTGAAGCCGAGTTTTATACTCGGCTTTTACGTTTTATAACCACTGCTTTAAAACGTGTTTTTTTTACTATCTTCAAATATAATCACCAAATAATCATCTATGCGCTGGAATTAATCATGACTGAATCGCAAAGGCATCAGCTCTTGCTGGAAATGCTGCAACAAACTGGATTTGTTACCGTTGAGCAGGTAATTGATCGCCTTCAAGTTTCTCCTGCGACGGCGCGTCGTGACATTAACAAACTGGGCGAAAGCGGTAAGCTGAAGAAAGTACGTAACGGTGCTGAAGCGGTAAGCCAAAATCGTGTGGCTTGGACCCCGATGAATATTCATCAAGCGCAGAATCATGAAGAGAAAGTTCGCATCGCGCGCGCAGCGTCACAGCTGGTAAAGCCAGGGGAAAGCATCGTCATCAACTGTGGTTCGACGGCTTTCACGCTGGGGCGTGAAATTTGTGGTAAGGATGCGCAGGTGATTACTAACTATTTGCCGTTGGCCAATTTCCTGATTGAACAGGAACATGACAGCGTGGTGATTATGGGGGGCCAATATAATCGTAGCCAAGCTATTACATTGGCACCGCAGGAAGGTGAGTCTTCGTTATATGCGGGGCACTGGATGTTCACAAGTGGCAAGGGGCTCACCGCTGAAGGGCTATATAAGACCGATATGCTGACGGCGATGGCTGAGCAGAAGATGCTCAACTATGTCGGGAAATTAGTAGTGCTGGTGGATAGTAGCAAAGTTGGACAGCGGGCAGGCATGCTATTCAGCCGCGCCGAGCAGATTGATATCGTGATAACGGGCAAAGCCGCTGACGAGAAAGTCATTGAACAACTGAAAGCCCAAGGTGTGGAAGTGATTTTGGTCTAACGCAGTAATAAATTACCCCTCCCAGCCGCGCTAACTTCAGGGGCTGGGCGGAGTTGAGAAAATCAGTAGTATCAGAAAATCAGTAGTAAGAGTGCTCGCCGCGTTCGTGTTCAGTCAGATCGCGTACGCCTTTCAGCTCAGGGAATTTCTGCAGCAGCTCTTTCTCGATGCCTTCTTTCAAGGTGTAGTCCACCATTGAACAGCCGTTACAGCCGCCGCCGAACTGCAGAATGGCAATGCCATCTTCGGTGATTTCCATCAGCGTTACCTTACCACCATGACCCGCCAGCTGTGGGTTAATCTGCGATTGCAGCACGTACTCCACGCGTTCGATCAGCGGAGCATCGTCGTCTACTTTACGCATTTTGGCGTTAGGCGCTTTCAGCGTTAGCTGAGAACCTAGCTGATCGGTAACAAAATCGATCTCTGCATCTTCCAGATAGGGTGCACTTACATCGTCAACATAGGCTGATAGTTTCTCGAAATCGAGTTTGGTATCGTTCGCTTCTACCGCATCCGGTGGGCAATAGGAAACGCCGCACTCTGCGGTTGGCGTGCCTGGATTAATCACGAAAACACGGATCTGGGTGCCTGCTTCTTGGTTTGCCAGCAGCTTGGCAAAGTGCTCTTGGGCAGCTTCGGTAATACGGATCATGGCATTTGCTCAATAGTTGACTCATCTGGTTGGTTATAATACGCCGATTGTAAAGTGCTCACAAGGTTCGACAAAGGCATACAACTTGTATGGATTTAGCGCCTTGGGCGATTAACAGGCGGCTAACTTCTCCGATAGTGCTGCCGGTGGTGAATACATCATCGACTAATAAAATATGTTTACCTGAAGGATTTTGCTGGCAGGTAAATGCATTGCGTAAATTGCGACGACGTCTCACTGCGGAGAGGCTTTGTTGAGGGCGGGTATTGCGTGTACGCTTTAGCAGTTCGGGAGAATACGGACATTGTAACCATCGGGCGAGCGGCTTCGCGAGTCTGTCACTTTGATTGAAACCCCTTCGCCATTGGCGTTGCCGATGCAGCGGTATAATCGTAACGAGATCGGGAGTTGGCAGGAGCCGCGTTCGGCGAGCGTCGAGATAGCTCAATAGCATGAGCCGCGCTAGCGCCGATCCTATTTGCCATTTTCCTTGGTATTTTAGACGATGTATCAATTGACTCAGTGGCGGCTGGTAATCACTGACAAAAATGAGCTGCTGCCAATACGGAGGCTTTTGTATACACCGACCGCAGACCCGCTTTGGGTCGCCATTGGGTAGTCCACAGCGTGGGCAAACCGAGAGTGTGTTTAAGCTAGCCGAGGTACAGAAACTGCAAATTCCTTGTATGGGGACTCTGAGCGGAAGCTGACAGATCCAGCAGCGGGCACTGATAATGAACATTTTCTCCTCCTGAGAATGCAGACCTAACAGACGGACAATAACTGATGAATGAGCTCTATTGGCATACTTGTGGCGAAGGCGACCGCGATCTTGTGTTGTTGCACGGATGGGGGCTGAATGCCGAGGTGTGGCGTTGCATTTTGCCGCGATTGAGTGCGCAATTTCGTGTGCATTTGGTGGATCTGCCGGGCTATGGTCGCAGTCAGGGATTTGGTGCGCTAACGTTGGCACAGATGAGTGACCTTGTGATCCGGCAAGCGCCAGAGAAAGCCATTTGGCTGGGATGGTCGATGGGGGGGTTAGTCGCAAGTGATATTGCGCTGCGTTACCCAGAGCGAGTTTCCGCGCTGATTACTGTTTCTTCCTCTCCGTGCTTTACCGCTCGAGAAGGATGGCCTGGGATTAAAAATGAGGTGTTAAGCGGTTTTCAACATCAACTAAGTGAAGATTTTAAACGCACCGTAGAACGTTTTTTAGCATTACAGACTTTGGGTACGGAAAGTGCACGGCAGGATGCCCGTATTTTGAAAGACGTGGTGTTAACACAGCAAATGCCATCAGTTGAGGTACTCAACGGGGGGTTGGATATTCTCCGTACTGAAGATTTACGTGAGCAGATTGCAGGCTTATCTATGCCGCTGCTACGTATTTACGGTTATCTGGATGGATTAGTACCTCGCAAGGTCGCTGCGCTGCTGGATGAGTCTTGCCCTAAAAGCGAGTCCGTGGTGATTCAAAAATCAGCTCATGCGCCGTTTGTGTCACACCCAGCGGAGTTTTGTGAGGTAGTGGAGACGTGGGGGAGAGGGGCGTAAGAGGGTTTTATCCTAGACGCCATTTTCGCTCCGGTTTGGTATCGGCCATCCAGACCGCCCCAAACTCCGTCACGACATCCCTGTCGTGACGGCTCTATCTTGAGTCGCCTTGCTCGGACGCCTGTACAGTGTTCATGTAGATCGTAGCGTTCTGGGCGTGCGAAACCTTACACCGAAACCCACACTGCAGGCAGTAATCAGTGGACTCCCTTCGTCTTGTATACCACCGTCTCACAGTTCTTACTCGTCTCAGGGCATCCTTTGCAGCTGCCACTTACGCAGCCATTATCGATGTCCTCAACTTTTTCTACACAGCCCATTTGCTCTAAGCGTTCTAGCATCGCCAGCACCATGGCTGGCGAGCCGTTGACTTCGCGGCAGAGCTGATTGAGCTCGATGCGGCCGTGTAGGGCAACCGTATCGCGTACTTTTAGCAGGCTTGCCATTCTGTCTTCCTCTTAATACTCACCGTGTGTCATTAGCCTTAATGACAGCTGCCCTTACTGGTATTACAGCAGCAACTGGCTGGGTCGTTAACTAAACGCACGCTCACTCGGTCGCGTGAACGGCGTAGGGCGACCAATACTAACGCATTGAATATCACGACAAGAGCAATGGCTATGGAGCTGTACTGCGGGTGGCTGGTGAAATTAGCCACCTGATAGAATACGGTTGCTAGTGAATATGCGACGTTCAAGCCCCACAGAATGGAGAATGTCATCCAGCCTCGGCTGCTTTCACGAGCAATAGCGCCCATCACTGATACACAAGGTACGTAGAGCAAAACGAAGATCAAGTAGGCATAAGCGGCACTCGCGCTGCCAAATTTGCTGCCCATGACGCCCATTGAACCCGACTCCATCTCCCCGTCACCTTTGCTGGCTTCGATTGGGTTGGCGAATACGCTCAGGCTAAAGGTGTCTTTCAGGCTTTGCCATGTTTCACCCACGGCTTCTTCTAAGCCACCAATCAGGCTATAGGCTGCTGGATCGAACTCTTCTTCATGAATTTGCTCGGCGGTGTACAAGGTGTTCAAGGTACCTACAACCACTTCTTTCGCCATAGCGCCAGTCACCAAACCGACGGTAGCCTGCCAGTTATCGCTGTGAACGCCGATAGGTTGTAGCAAGGGCGTCATCACTTTACTGACAGAGGCCAGCGCAGAATCGTTGATGCTGTCTACGGCTTTTCCACTGAAGGAGAAACTGTTCAGCGCACCGATAAAGATACTAACGATGATGATAACTTTACCCGCGCGCAGTACGAAGCCTTTCAGACGCTGCCAAGTTTGCAAAAGCAGGCTTTTCAAATGAGGGACGTGATAGACCGGTAGTTCCATCACAAACGGAGATGCTTCACCGCGCATGATAGTGTGCTTAAGCATCAGCCCTGTCAGAATCGCCATGACAATACCAAGCATATACAGCGAGAACACTACCAGTGCGCCACCTTGTCCGAAGAACGCTGCAGAAAACACAGCAAAGATCGCCAAACGCGCACCGCAGGACATAAATGGTGCCATTAGCACGGTGATCAGGCGTTCACGTGGTGCATCTAGCGTACGAGCTCCCATAACGGAAGGCACGTTACAGCCAAAACCGACGATCAACGGAACGAATGATTTACCTGGTAAGCCCAATGCCTGCATCATGCGGTCAACCACGAAAGCGGCGCGTGCCATATAACCGGAGTCCTCAAGGAAGGAGAGGAACAGATACATCATGCCGATTTGCGGTACGAGAGGCAGTACGGTGTTAATACCGCCACCAACGCCTTGAGCAAGGAAAATGGTCAGCCATTCAGGGAAGTGCAGTGTATACCCAAGCCACTGTAGACCTTGGACAAAGATGGTTGAAGAACCAACGTCGAACAGCGGCTGCAGCGCGCCACCAATGTTGATCGCCAAAACAAACATGATGTACATCACCAGCAGGAAAATCGGTATGCCCAGCCAGCGATTGAGAATAATGCGGTCTAGTTTTTCCGTCAGGATATTAGGCAGCGCCGTGGTGGTATTACTCACGGAATCGCAAATATCCGTAATACTTTGATAGCGCGAATCCGCAATGATCAATGCAGGATCTTCGTTTAGCGTGCGCTTCAGCGTTTCCTGCACTTCAGGCAGAATTTTCAATGCATTGCTGGCGCGCGTTGAGCTATAAATATCTCCTTCCAGCAACTGTAGTGCCAGCCAACGACGTTGCTGTACGGCTAAAGTGTCAGGCATCGCTTGAGACAAACGATCCACCTGTCCCAGCAGCAGAGGGGGATATTCGACTAGCGCTTCAACCGCGCATGTCGGCGGCAAATCGATGGCTTTTTTAAGCTCAACAATGCCACTGGCACGGGTAGAGACGAGTGGGATTACTGGGCAACCGAGGCGACGAGAAAGGGCTTCAATATCAATTTCAATCTGCTGACTGTGAGCGATATCCAGCATATTCAGTGCGATGATGCAGGGGATACCCAACTCGAGAAGTTGCAGCGTTAGATACAGATTGCGCTCAAGGTTAGAGGCATCAACGACGTTGATAATTAAATCAGCGTCCCCGCTCAGGATATAGTGACAAGCGATCTGCTCATCCAACGATGTCTGTTCTGAAATCGTTGTCAGCGAATAAGTACCCGGTAGATCTACCAGTTTGACTTGATGTTCCTGAGTCGTGAAATGACCTTCTTTACGTTCTACCGTAACGCCTGCCCAGTTACCAACGCGCTGGCGGGAACCTGTCAGTTGGTTGAATAGCGTGGTTTTACCTGAGTTGGGGTTACCGATTAACCCGATGGTGAGTTGTTTCATAATCCAACATTTTATAAGGAGAGTGTGCAGCAGACGAGCAGACCGTCGGTCTTATCGCCATCCCATAAATGATCGCCGCTGATAATTGGTCAGTAGCAAAGCGAGTCGCGTATCTATGCGCCGTTAGCCGTAATCTGAGGCGTCATGACGCTGGTTTTAGTTTTATCGTCCAGCGGCATCGATTCAATCGTCAATAATTCAAGATCTTTTTTACGCAGAACGAGGCTTACACGGCGCGATTTCACTTCAATTGGGTCGCCAAGTGGCGCAATGCGAACCACGCTGAATGGCGAGCCTGGCAAAAAACCCAGAGAAAGTAATTTCTGACGGTAGGCAGGGCTAATTAAAGGCGAAAAGCCAATGATTTTATATTGGTGGCCCGGAATAAGCTGATGCATAAAAACCTTCTTACATTCGGTAATTTGCTACGGAGAAATACTCGGGTCTGAGGTTTTATATCAGACGGGAGAACCGGATTATTTTTATCCTTGGCGATAGCGCCGCGCATTCTAGAAGAGTGATGCAAGATGGCATTGGAGAATGCGTAATATAATAATATTGAGAATCATTATTAAAATCACAGGAAAAAAGTCGCCAAGGGCTGTGAAATCTGTCGTCAACGTCCTCGGCGGATTAGCTGTAATTCAATCCTTATTGTGCCGTTTTAGCACTATTTTTCAGCTATCGCAAATGAGAATCATTGGTTACAAGAGTTAATAATTTGTATGTTTTTCGCGGCTTATCTTCATGAGATTAAATGATATGGCGTTTGCATGTTCAATATATTTGATAAAACACATGAGGTTTGTAGGGAGAAGGAAACAAATTAGAATGAAAGGTGGCTGTTTGTCAGTAAAGTTGGAAAATTAATAGGTTAATAAAACTGAGTTTCTAAACATTAATAATGTTAAAAATCACACAGCAAAGAAACTGTTTTTAACTATTTGTTATCAAATTGGATGAGTAACACATGTGAGAATCACTGATGTAATTGCAATAAATACTCATTTAGATTTGTAAAATGTGATGAATCTCACCTTCCCTCATCGAAAATCGAGGAGAGGGAAGGTGATTTGAGGATTCCCTTAGCGCTTCAGCTTTCCTAAGGCAGCGGCCAATGCATCACCCATGGCGCTGTTATTGCCGCTATCCTGTTTCTTATCATTGCGTGCGGGACGCGCATTGCCGTTGGCTGGACGCTGACGCTCTGTGGTGCGTTCTGCGCTACCACGACGTGAACCCCCTTCACCCGGTTGTTCGTCCAGACGCATGGTTAAAGCGATACGCTTGCGCTGCATGTCGACTTCCATGACTTTAACCTTCACTATATCGCCTGCTTTAACCACTTTATGTGGATCATCAACAAACTTATCGGCCAAGGACGAGATGTGAACCAAACCATCTTGGTGAACACCGATATCAACGAATGCACCAAAATTGGTCACGTTGGTTACGGAGCCTTCCAAAATCATCCCCGGCTGGAGGTCGTTCATGGTTTCAATGCCGTCGGCAAAGGTTGCCGTTTTGAATTCAGGGCGAGGATCTCGTCCCGGCTTTTCCAGCTCTTTGATGATATCGGTCACGGTTGGCACACCGAAGCGCTCATCGGTAAATTCGCTGGCCTTCAGGTTACGCAGTTCGGTTGGGTTACCCATTAGCTCCTGCAGACTCTGACGCGTTGCTGCCAGAATACGCTCCACAACGGGATAAGCTTCAGGATGAACGGTGGATGCATCAAGCGGGTTATCGCCGTGATTGATACGCAGGAAGCCGGCACATTGTTCAAACGCTTTAGGGCCTAAACGGCTAACTTTAAGCAGTTGTTCACGGTTGCTGAAGCGGCCATTTTCATCGCGCCAGCCAACGATATTTTGCGCCATTAAACGGGTTAGACCCGCGACTCGCGCTAGCAATGGCACTGAGGCTGTATTCAGGTCTACGCCGACGGCGTTTACGCAGTCTTCGACAACCGCATCCAATTTGCGAGCCAGCTGAGTTTGGCTGACATCATGCTGATACTGACCAACACCGATTGATTTTGGATCGATTTTGACTAGCTCAGCTAAGGGATCTTGCAGACGACGGGCGATAGATACCGCTCCACGAATGGATACATCCAGATCGGGAAACTCTTGAGCCGCTAATTCTGACGCCGAGTAAACCGATGCGCCCGCTTCGCTGACGATGACTTTCTGTCCCTTAACTTCAGGGAACTGACGTTGTACGTCTAAATAGAAGCGTTCAGTTTCGCGAGATGCGGTACCGTTGCCAATCGCAACCAGCTCAACGTTGTGTTTGATACACAGCGCTGCAACCACCGCAGCGGCTTTAGCGGCCTGCCCGGTGTGTGGATAAATGGTATCTGTGGCAACCAGTTTGCCAGTACCATCCACCACGGCAACTTTAACGCCGGTACGCAGCCCAGGATCGAGTCCCATCGTTGCGCGCATCCCTGCAGGGGCTGCCATCAGCAGATCATGCATGTTACGGGCGAATACGTTGATAGCTTCGTCTTCTGCGCGTTCGCGCAGCGTGCCCATCAGCTCGGTTTCCAGATGCAATAACACCTTGATACGCCATGTCCAGTTCACTACGGCTTTGCGCCACGCATCAGCCGGTGCATTGTTCAGACGCAAACCTAAATGGTCGATGATGATTTGTTCACAGTAGCTTTCACGCGGTGCTTCATCAAACTGAGGATCGGCATTCAGTGAAAGTTGCAGTACGCCTTCGTTACGGCCACGGAACATGGCTAGCGCGCGATGAGAAGGAACGTTAGCAATAGGCTCGTGATGATTGAAATAGTCACGGAATTTCGCGCCTTCTTCCTCTTTTCCTTCCACGACTTTGGAAACGAGATGGGCGTTTTTCCATAGATAGTTACGCACTTTGGCCAACAGAGCGGCGTCTTCGGAGAAACGTTCCATCAAAATATAGCGAGCCCCATCCAGAGCGGCTTTGGTATCGGCAACGCCTTTGTCGGCATCGACGAAGTTTGCCGCCAGAGTATCAGGCTCTTGCTGTGGGTCTTGCCAAAGCGAATCGGCTAAAGGTTCCAGACCGGCTTCAATGGCGATCTGTCCACGAGTACGACGTTTAGGCTTATAGGGGAGGTATAAATCTTCTAGTTCAGTTTTGCTCATTGTGCCGTTAATGGCACCAGCAAGTTGTTCGGTGAGCTTACCTTGGTCGTCGATAGACTTCAGGATCGTGGCTCGGCGTTCTTCCAGTTCGCGCAGATAAACCAAACGAGTTTCTAACTGACGTAACTGGGTATCGTCTAGACCACCAGTGACTTCTTTACGGTAGCGAGCGATAAAAGGGACTGTGTTACCTTCGTCCAAGAGGCGAATTGCTGAGTCAACCTGCTCTGGCCGTGCTTGCAGTTCGCTAGCAATAATGCGGCTCAATGAATCATTCATAGAATCAGTATGTCCGTAAGTTTAAAAATCATGGGCAAGTATATACTTTTTGATGCACAAACATGCCAGTTCAGAGGGCCGCGAAGCGCTCAGATAATGCCGAATTATGCCTTCGGATACTCAATTTCATTTACGTACCACACCGCTTCACCGGCGGGAGTCATGACGGTTACGGCGTCGCCAACCTCTTTTTTGAGTAAGGCTCGCGCCATCGGTGAATCGATAGAGATATAGTCTTTTTGGCCGAAAATTTCATCATAGCCGACGATACGAAAGCGTTTGATGGTGCCCTCATCGTTTTCTACTTCAACCCATGCGCCGAAGAAGACTTTGCCATCTTGCTGTGGGGAATAGTCTACGATCCGCAACTGTTCAAGACATTTGGTCAGATAGCGAACTCGACGGTCAATTTCGCGCAGGCGCTTTTTGTTATATTGATAGTCCGCGTTTTCGCTACGGTCGCCTAGACTCGCCGCCCACGTCACTTTTTTCGTGACTTCCGGTCGTTCTTCTCGCCAGAGATAGTCCAGTTCCTGTTTGAGCTTTTCGTAGCCGCCGCGTGTAATCAGTTGCGTTTTCATTCTTTGCTGCCCTGTAAAACACATAAAATAAAAATCGGGAGACTCATTAATGCCCGCTTGTCACCTTCGTCTTCCTAGCTATCGCCATTCTGACTTCTACTCTGTAACTTGCAGGATTTTCCCCATATGCGGGGGTGGAACGTTAACTTAGGATCCGCAAGAATACAATTCGAGCCTAGACGAGTCGTCTTACGATGCCGATTTGATCGCATTTCTGCTATAAAAAGTGCAATAACTGTCCGTAAGCATAAGATAAATAACCTTTGTAACAATTTAGGCTAGAATATAAACCATTATCTGCTGTCTCAATTGCCGCAGTTTCTGAACAATAGGTGTCTTTAAAAGATCCCTTTATTTTTATAACGGCTCAGCGTGTCGGGCATCCAGCCTTTGGCGCCTTTGGGAGAACACCATGCAAGAGAACTACAAAATATTAGTTGTTGATGATGACATGCGCCTGCGTGCGTTGTTAGAGCGCTATCTGACCGAACAAGGTTTTCAGGTACGCAGCGTCGCCAACGCCGAGCAAATGGATCGCTTGCTAACCCGTGAATCTTTCCACCTGATGGTGCTGGATTTAATGCTGCCAGGTGAAGATGGTCTCTCCATCTGCCGCCGTTTGCGCAGCCAAAGCAACCCGATGCCAATTATTATGGTGACGGCGAAAGGCGAAGAGGTCGATCGCATCGTTGGTTTGGAAATCGGTGCTGATGACTATATTCCTAAACCGTTTAACCCACGCGAACTGTTGGCTCGTATCCGCGCCGTATTACGTCGTCAGGCTAACGAATTACCGGGCGCACCTTCACAGGAAGATGCGGTTATCTCCTTTGGTAAGTTCAAACTGAATCTTGGCACGCGCGAAATGTTCCGTGAAGACGAACCTATGCCGTTAACCAGCGGTGAGTTTGCCGTGCTTAAAGCCTTAGTTAGCCATCCGCGTGAGCCACTGTCTCGCGATAAATTGATGAATCTGGCTCGTGGACGTGAATACAGTGCGATGGAACGTTCCATCGATGTGCAGATTTCTCGCCTGCGCCGCATGGTTGAAGAAGACCCGGCTCATCCTCGTTACATCCAGACCGTTTGGGGTCTCGGCTACGTCTTTGTTCCGGACGGCAGTAAAGCATGAGGAGACTGCGCTTCTCTCCGCGTAGCTCGTTTGCCCGCACGTTATTGCTGATTGTCACCTTACTGTTTGTCAGTTTGGTGACAACGTATTTGGTGGTGCTGAATTTTGCGATTCTGCCAAGCCTACAGCAGTTCAATAAAGTGTTGGCCTACGAAGTCCGGATGTTGATGACGGACAAGTTGCAGTTGGAAGATGGCACACAGCTGGAGGTTCCTCCGGCTTTTCGTCGTGAGATTTACCGTGAGTTGGGCATTTCGCTCTACACCAATTCTGCGGCGGAGGAGAGTGGTTTGCGCTGGGCGCAACACTATCAGTTCCTCAGCCAGCAGATGGCTCAACAGCTGGGTGGTCCAACTGATGTGCGTGTTGAAATCAGTAAAAATACCCCCGTGGTGTGGCTGAAAACGTGGCTGTCGCCTGATATTTGGGTTCGAGTCCCGTTAACAGAAATCCATCAGGGCGATTTTTCTCCGCTATTTAGATATACGCTGGCCATTATGCTGTTGGCGATCGGTGGCGCGTGGTTATTTATTCGTATCCAGAACCGACCCTTAGTTGAACTGGAACACGCCGCTATTCAGGTAGGGAAGGGGCATATACCGCCACCGCTACGAGAATATGGGGCGTCAGAGGTTCGCTCAGTAACGCGTGCATTTAACCAGATGGCAGCCGGGGTTAAGCAGCTCGCTGATGATCGAACGCTGCTTATGGCCGGTGTGAGTCATGACTTACGTACGCCGCTCACGCGTATCCGTTTAGCTACGGAGATGATGAGCAGCGAAGATGGTTATCTGGCCGAATCGATCAATAAAGATACTGAAGAGTGCAACGCCATCATTGAGCAGTTCATTGATTATCTGCGCACCGGACAAGAGATGCAGACTGAAGTTTGCGACCTAAACGGTATCTTAGCCGAAGTTGTCGCGGCTGAAAGTGGCTATGAGCGTGTGATTGATACTGATTTTGCCGAGGGTGAGCTGTTGGTGGATGCTCATCCCCTGTCGATCAAACGTGCTGTGGTGAACATGGTGGTTAACGCCACGCGTTACGGTAATGGTTGGATTAAGGTCAGCAGCGGCACTGAGGGCAAAAAAGCGTGGTTCCAAGTGGAGGACGACGGCCCTGGGATTGCGCCTGAACAGCTGGCACATTTATTCCAACCGTTTGTGCGTGGCGAAAGTGCTCGTACAACCAGCGGCACCGGATTGGGCTTGGCAATTTTGCAGCGAATTATTGATGGTCATTCCGGCAGTCTGGATATTGGTACCAGTGAACGCGGCGGGCTTCGTATTCGTGCTTTGCTGTTGACACCTGAGCTTACGCCAGCGCCCTCTCACAGCGTCAAAAATAGCCATAAGAAGAAAGATAAAGAGCCTCATCACTGAATAGGGTCTTACTTGGATTCTTAAGTAAAAAAGGAGCCTTACGGCTCCTTTGGTTTTTTATCGTATTAAATCAAACCTTTGGTCCTACTTTCACCAGCGCCGCACCTGCAGGGGTGTCGGTGTATTTATCAAAGTTGGTGACAAAGCGTTGGGCCAGGTCTTCGGCTTTTTCCTGCCACTGTTCTTTGCTGGCGTAGGTGTCGCGTGGATCCAGAATATCTGGGTTCACACCTGGCAGCGCCGTTGGTACTGCCAGATTAAAGATTGGCAGTGTAAACGTTTCCGCATTATCGATTTCACCGCTCAGGATGGCATCAATAATCGCACGGGTGTCTTTGATAGAAATACGTTTACCCGTTCCATTCCAGCCGGTATTGACCAGATAGGCCTGAGCCCCGGCGGCCTGCATGCGCTTAACCAGAACTTCCGCATATTTAGTTGGGTGCAGCGACAGGAACGCTGCGCCAAAACATGCAGAGAAGGTTGGCGTTGGCTCAGTGACTCCACGCTCGGTGCCCGCTAACTTGGCGGTAAAGCCAGACAGGAAATGATACTGGGTTTGATCGGCGGTTAAACGAGAAACCGGTGGTAATACGCCAAAGGCGTCCGCGGTCAAGAAAATAACTTTCTTAGCATGACCGGCTTTCGACACTGGCTTAACAATGTTATGGATGTGGTAGATCGGGTAAGAAACACGGGTGTTTTCCGTTTTAGACCCGTCGTTAAAATCAACCGAACCATCTTCTAGTACCACTACGTTTTCCAATAACGCATCACGAGTTATCGCGTGATAGATATCGGGCTCAGCCTCTTCTGATAGCTTAATGGTTTTTGCATAGCAGCCACCTTCAAAGTTGAATACGCCGTCGTCATCCCAGCCATGTTCGTCATCACCGATAAGCTGGCGCTTCGGATCGGTAGAAAGCGTTGTTTTACCGGTACCGGAAAGACCGAAGAAAATAGCCACGTCGCCTTTTTCGCCAACGTTGGCAGAGCAGTGCATAGACGCGATGTTTTTCAGCGGTAGCAGGTAGTTCATGATCGAGAACATACCTTTCTTCATTTCCCCGCCATACCAAGTACCACCAATCAGTTGGATACGCTCGGTCAAATTGAAGGCCACAAAGTTTTCAGAGTTCAGGCCTTGTTCTTTCCACTGTGGGTTAGTGCATTTAGCACCGTTCATCACGATGAAGTCGGGCTTAAAGTTGGCAAGTTCTTCGTCAGTTGGACGGATAAACATATTCTTAACAAAATGCGCCTGCCAAGCGACTTCGGTAATAAAGCGAACACTCAGACGAGTATCGCTGTTGGCACCACAGAATGCGTCAACGATAAACAGGCGTTTACCTGAAAGCTCTTTGGTTACCAATGACTTCAAATGTTGCCAGACTTCAACGGAAAGCGGATGGTTGTCGTTTTTACCTTTTCCTTGATCTGACCACCAAACGGTATCGCGTGTGACGTCATCACGCACAATGTACTTATCTTTAGGGGAACGGCCGGTAAAGATTCCGGTATCTACCGCGACTGCGCCTAGATTGGTCACAGTGCCACGCTCATAGCCTTTTAGATCTGGGGCAGTTTCTTCTTGGAAGAGCAGGTCATAACTTGGGTTGTAAATGATTTCAGCTGCGTCAGTGATTCCATATTCTGCTAAATCCTGTGGGGTTAAGCCTTTCTTATGCATGACACTACTCCTTTCCTTGTAAGATTAGATTTTTAGCTGCTTCTAGTGTCAGAGATTGAAGTTCGTTTAACCGAGAGAATCATCAAAAAAACCAATTTTCATCCGCCTTTCATTCAGTTATGAGATGAACAACACGGAATTTACCTCCAGATAATCTATATATGCTGAGCAGGATCAATGAAAAAGCCCGCATTCCCGTCATCTTCAAATCTATCGGGGATATTGCGGGCTTCGTCTTTTTTGGGGAGAAATCAGCGCTTAGTGAACGCAATCTTCATTATGGCTCTGTCCACCGGCAAACAGCGATTCAATATCAATTTTATCAAAAACATAATGATTACCGCAGTATTCACAATGCATATCGATGTTGCCATCTTCCTCTAGCATATGATTCAGTTCTTCAACCGGAACCGTCAACAGGGCGCTAGCGCTACGCTCACGCGAACAGGTGCAGCGGAAGGTTACATCTTGTGGTTCATACAGAGTCACTTCTTCCTGATGGTACAGACGATATAGCACTTCGTTAGCGGGTAAGCCGAACAACTCTTCGGATTTCACCGTTGCGGTTAACTGCGCCAGATGCGACAAATCTTCCACGTTATTGGGTTGAGCGGGCATTATTTGCAGCAACATACCTGCCGCGCATGCGGTTCCATTATGCTCACCAGTGCGAATGAACAGTCGGGTTGGTAGCTGCTCGGATTGCATAAAGTAAGCCTCGAGGCATTCGGCCAGCGTTTCGCCTTCTAGGCCAACAACGCCTTGATAGCGTTCACCTTCGTTAGGGGTAATAGTAATCACCATCACACCGTTGCCTAGCATTTCGCGCATGCTGCTGCCTTCAGCGATATCACCCTGTAATCGTGCAACACCGCGCATTTCTTGCTGGTTGTTGCCGTTGATCACCGCCATTTTTAGAGGGCCATCACCTTGGATCTGAACGGTGATATCGCCATCAAATTTCAGCGTGGCAGTTAACAGGCTGGTGGCAACCAATAGCTCACCCAGCAGCGTTTGCACCGGTGCCGGATAGCTGTGGTTTTCGAGCATCTGCTGGAAAGTGTGGCTGGCCGTAACCAGTTCGCCGCGAACGGCCATATTTTCAAACAGATAGCGATGTAATTGGTCGTGATTAGACATGGTTTTCTCTCTTAGGGCTTTACCCTTACTGACTTGAAGCCGCTGTCGCCGCTCCAATTAATTAGGCTTGTTTGCCGTGTTTAATTTATTCGCTTGAAGCCTGATCGTTTTTAAACTTCAGCAACGTACGTCGTTCTTTCTTATCTGGTCGACGATCGGGATGCGGCATGGTCAGCGCATTCATTTTGCGTGCGAGTGCGACTTTTTCTCGATTTTCGATACTGGCCGCAGTCTCTTCATAGAGCTGTTGGGCATCTGCAGCACCGCGCCTTTGGGCGGTGAGCGCAGTCACTACGATCGTGCGATCGTCATTTCCTTGGCGTAGCTTGATTTCTGCGCCAATTTCCACAATTTTACTGGGTTTACCACGCTGTCCATTGTAGTGAACCTTCCCGCCATCAACCATTTCGCGTGCGATGGCGCGGGTTTTATAAAATCGCGCAGCCCAGAGCCATTTATCCAAACGAATGGCACTGTCATCCTGTTCGTTCTTACCTTTCATACGGGCTCCTACCTCTGTGGCGATAACCTAAGGCGCAGGGCTTTCAGCGTTGTGAATAGCGTTTATCGTAGCTGAAAGGCTGGCAGTAATGTGCGGTAGTCATTCATGGACGGATGGCGTGAGAATTGCTTTTCGGCCATGCTTGAGTCCGGGTTGCGCACGCCGAGGCAGTAGCGAATACCATAGCTTTGCGCAGCATCCAGAATGGGTTCGGCATCATCGACGAAAAGCGTTGTTGCAGGATTAAAACCGGTACGTTTTTGTATCGCCTGCCACAAGCGCTGATCTTCCTTCGGATAACCAAATGTGTGGGTGGAAAATAATAAATCAAGATGTTGGTCGAGTCCGGTGTGTTCTAACTTCACGGCGAGCCCATGTGGATGGGCATTGGTGAGCAAAATAGTTTTTCTTCCGCTCTCGCGTAGTGCCTCTAAAAATGGCTGAGTATCTTGGCGTAAGCGTGCTCGGGCTCCAACTTCGGTTGTCATCTGGTAGATGTCCAGATCAAGACGTTCGCTCCAATAATCAAAACAGTACCAGTTCAACGTGTGCTGAACGGCGTTGTATTCATTACGGATCAGCTTTTTGGCTTCGTCGAGTTCAATGCCGCGGCGTTCGCTGAGCGTTTGTGGCACGAGATTGAGCCAGAAGTAGCTGTCAAATTCGAGATCCAATAATGTCCCATCCATATCCAGCAGGACGGTTTCAATTTCCTGCCAATTAAAATCAGGCTGTTGGTTTGGGATGAGGGACATAAAAGGGCTCCTTGGGAGATAGACGAAAAAGCCAGCAAATGCTGGCTAATCAATTATATTTTTACTCTGATGGCTTGTCATGCCAGCCGATGAAATTAGCGTCGTGGGGGCGTATCAAACGGCATGATACTGTGGTTGATACATTGATCATAATAGCGCTGGATATCAGGGATGCGATTCATTGATTTTTGTATCCTGAACATAAACATCATGGCGTTGACCACGATGATAAGCGCCACGGCAAGGAGCAGTATGCAGGTCAGGATATATCTCCACAGCGTGAGTCCATCAGGCTCACTGTGGAGCATGATATGTCGGGTACCGTTAGCATCTGTGCTGATTTCAGTGATGACACCGCTAGCTTTGAACGGCGTTGACAATAGCTGCTGTGATAATGATTCAAGCTCGCGCCACTGATCGATCGCAGTGTAATCATAGAGTGAGATTGCCGGTTGCGGATGATTGACCAGCTGTTTTCCTTCGTCGCTAATAATCAAGAAACCGCCCGGTGGCGTGGCGCTAAGTGACTGAGCTGCCTGATGTGTTTCTCGGTAGTAGAACGATGAAACCGCACTATTCACTATGTTAGATAACAACTGAGCGCTGGCTGGACGTAGAAGAACATTCACACCGTCGAGTCCACCATTCTGGGCTTTCTTCAGCAGTGCGTTCCAAGAGCGGCTGTTGCCAAGATTGACCAATGAATTTTTTAGCCGAGTACATTCTGACTCTTGTGCACACAGATCTTCAGTACGCAAAACGATATCAGCAAAGTCATCTAACAAGATCATGCCTGATTTTTGAATGGCATTGGCAAGCCCTGGGTTGACCTTCTGCTCTTCGTTATTTGCGTTGAGTTGGCGATTAACGGTGCTCAGTAATGCTGCTGCATTATCAATAACATCTGAAGCTGGAGCCGCCATTGGCGTCGCATTACTCCAGTATATGGCGGAGCAATCGAAAGGCATAAATGGATAGCGAGTGCCTTCCTGATAAGAATCCGGAACATGACACATGCCAGTGCCCTGAATATTCAAGCTATCGCCTACATGCAGCGGTAGTGCCGCGAGAGACTTTACGTTATTGACATCTACGGTGTGATTACCATGTAGCCAAGCTGAACTGAGCTTAAATGGAATACTGAGTGGTTGGGTAGAGAGCAGCAGCGCTAGTGTCAGTAATGCACCGCTCATGAGGACAATATTGCGCCCCCAGCGTTGCAGTGGAAAATTTTTCACTTCGTCGTGCAGTGACAGAAAGCGTCCTTGCCTGACGACTTGGCGGTTAAGGTACATTTCGATATCGGTTTTTTGCCCGAGATCTTTTTGAATATAGTTCTGCCAATGTGCTGGATAGATAAGATCCAACGTCCCTAAAGAGACGTTGTTAATTTGCCCAATATTGGATTCTCCGAACAGTCCCCAGCGCTTGGGAATGCCTCGAATGCAGTGAACTTCTTTGAGATCGCGTTCGGAAGGGCGACTGTATAAACGCCAGATCCCCCACGCAATCAGTCCAGTCGCGGTGGTTAACAACCAAGGCATGACGGCGTTGGGACTGATGAGGCTGGTATAGAGCATGAGCAACGCGATCACGATAACGACGGATTCGCGGATGCCGCCTTGTTGGCTGAGTTGGTATTCTTGCAGCGTCTCTTTACGCACGCCTTGCAGTTCAACTTTCTCACTCTCGGTTTGGCGGATGGATGCGCTGCTGGTGTTGTCTGGCGGCGGGAGGAAGTCCTCCTGAGTCGCATCCACTAAAGAGTGACCGTTGATGGAGATAACCAATGGAATACTATGGGTTTTAATGACTTCAAGCTGGTTATCGTCGGCGATGTACTGTTCCCAGAAAACTGGGAGGTGTACCTCGATATTATCGAGGTAGTAACGGCGCTTGTTGGGATCGTCGGTGGTCAACTCGTAGCGTGTTATCGCATGGGTAAGCGGATAGACGCGATCCCCCTGAGGCATCAGGCGATGTTGAGCTACGGGCAAGGATGCTTGAGAGGAACTTGAAGAGGATTCAAGCTTATTGATGTATTGCTCAATGGCTTGAAGTTCGTCTTTTTGCAGTTTACGTAGTTTAGTTTTAATAAATGGGAAAGATGTAGTTAGTAACGCAGATTTTTTCATCTTAAACCAATAAACACATCCGGCAATCAGCAGGCAGAGGCTCAGTAGAATTGATGCGATAACTGGTGCACTCATGCCGACCCCGTTTGGTAATCATCACCTTTCTACCTTGCCCAAAAAGGGCATTATACGGATGAATCATAAAGCGAATATAAATATATGTTATGAAGTGATTTTATTTACAGTTTTGCACTGGTGTGCCGCATATTCGTATAAAAAGGTTAGCAGTCAACACCTGCTGATTATATCGGCATTATCCGATTTTTCTCAGGTGTGGCAAGTAATAGAGAAGTATTGAGCGGAATTTTGTGAGTCAATGCGGGCAGAAACAAAGCTGCAAAATATCCTCAACAAATGTTGCGAATCCAACGTCATCTGCGCACAATGCAAGATGAGATGAATACTGTGATCTGTATCTATAAAGTAAGATATGGATTTCAAATATACCGCATGTCTGGCCCTATGCCAGTGCTTTTGGCCGTTGCCGAATCATACTTAATTGCGGAAAAACCATTAATTCGGGGCCATCATGGAAAAACTCCCACAAAAGCCAAAAATTCTCAGCGTGGAAACTATCGCACGCTCACGTTTGTTTAATGTGGAGTCTGTGGATTTAGAGTTTAGCAACGGCGTACGCCGAGTCTATGAGCGTATGCGTCCTTCTGAGCGTGAAGCCGTGATGATTGTTCCTATTTTGGGTGATGACCTGTTGCTGATTCGAGAATATGCCGTAGGCATTGAGAGCTATGAGCTCGGTTTCCCTAAAGGATTGATCGATCCTGGCGAAGATGTTTTTCAGGCGGCAAATCGAGAGCTAATGGAAGAGGCTGGGTTTGGCGCTGAGCATTTTACCTTTATGCATAAGTTAACCATGGCGCCTTCCTACTTCTCTAGCCGAATGAATATCGTGCTGGCGGAGAATCTGTTCCCTGAACGTTTGGAAGGTGATGAGCCGGAGCAGATGCCCGTGGTACGCTGGCCGATAGCCCGCATGATGGAACTGCTTGAAGACCCTGATTTTCGCGAGGCTCGTAACGTCAGCGCGCTATTTTTAGTGCGTGAACTGTTGGCTACGCGTACATCTAAAGCCGATTAGTCGATTGATATCGCATCAAAAAGAAAGGGGCCGATTGGCCCCTTTCTCGTTTTTGTCCTGACCTGCGATGAATGCCGGTTAGAACAACTCGTGACTTTCGCCGCCGCTGTCTGTCACCGTCGTGCCTGCTTCTTGCACCGAGTATTCCGTTGGCTGAGTACCATCGATGAAGTATTCAGACTTGCTGCCAGCGCCTCCGCTGGAAAGCTTACCTGTGTACTTGTCGATAGTGACACTGACAATACCCGGAGGCGGAGCCATTTTCTGCTCAGGAACGCCTTCCAGCGCCGCTTTCATAAAGTCATCCCATGCTGGCTGAGCGCTTTTGGCACCGCCTTCTCCGCCGGAGATTTGATCTTTAATCGCGCCAGACGCGGTGGTTCGACCCAAATCACGGCGATGATCATCGAAACCGATCCAGACACTGGTGACGATGTCAGGGCCGTAACCAGAGAACCACGCATCCTTCGAGCTGTTAGTGGTACCTGTTTTACCGCCGATATCGTGACGTTTCAGGTCGCGGCCAGCGCGCCAGCCGGTGCCCATCCAGCCACCACCAGGTTCACCCCATATATTGCTGTTTAGCGCATCGTGCATCAGGAACGCTAGCGGTGTGCTGATGATGTGTGGTGCATATTGCTGATCTGAGTCTTGGCTAGCTTGTGCCGCGGTTACCTGCTCCAGCTGTGGCATTGGAACTGTGGAGTTAGCGTTGCCACTTTGAGAAACAGCTACGTTTTCAACGTTGTCATCTGTCAGGGCAACGGATTTTGGTGTCTGTCCATAAATAACCGGCAAGTTACAGCTTTCACAAACGACTTTAGGTTTGGCCTCAAAAATGACCTTATCTTCACCGTCGAGGATTTTGGTGATGAAATAAGGGTCAATCAGATAACCGCCGTTGGCAAATGCGGCGTAGCCACGAACCAACTGCATTGGCGTAAACGAAGCCGAGCCTAATGCCAGTGATTCGGTATGCGCGATGTTTTGCGCAGGGAATCCGAAACGTTGCAGGTATTCTGCTGCATAGTCCACTCCCATCGCACGCATGGCACGTACCATCACCACGTTTTTAGACTCACCCAATCCCTGACGTAGGCGGATTGGACCGGCATAGGTCGGTGGTGAGTTTTTGGGGCGCCAATCGGTGCCAGCACCGGCATCCCAACGTGAAATTGGCAGGTCGTTCAGGATAGTCGCAAGCGTTAAACCTTTGTCCATCGCTGCGGTATACAGGAACGGTTTAATGTTCGAGCCAGCCTGACGCAGAGCCTGAGTAACGCGGTTAAATTTACTTTGGTTAAAGTCAAAACCACCAACCAGCGCTTTGACCGCACCGTCTTGTGGATTCAGCGAAACCAGCGCCGAGTTAACATCCGGAACCTGCGCTAGCCACCATTTCTGATCTTCATCTTGGCGAACCCAAATTTGCTGGCCTGCTTGAATCACATCGTTAACACGTCGCGGTGTCGGGCCTTGTATGCGGTCGGTCTTAAACGGACGAGCCCAACGGACTGTTGCCATTGGTAGTGTCACGTTGGTGCCATTTGCCAACATAACCGTTGCTTCGTCCGCATTGGATTCAGTGACGACGGCTGGCAACAGCGGCCCATAAGTTGGCAGCGTTTTCAGCGAATTAATAATTTGCTCGCGAGACCAAGTTGGTTGTCCCACCTTCCATAGCACGTTTGATGGACCACGGTAGCCGTGGCGCATGTCGTAAGCGATAACGTTGTTGCGCAGCGCGCTTTGTGCCGCTAACTGCAAGCGCTTGGTTACCGTGGTGTAAACCTTGTAACCATCGGTATACGCATTTTCACCGTACTGTTTCACCATCTCTTGGCGCACCATCTCAGAAAGATAAGGTGCAGAGAAGTCGATTTCAGGTCCGTGGTAACGCGCTTCTAACGGCTCATTACGCGCTTGGTCATATTCCGCACGGGTGATGTACTTTTCATCCAACATACGGCTCAGAACGACGTTACGACGAGCCAACGCGCGGTCATGAGAGTACAGCGGGTTAAACGTCGAGGGGGCTTTGGGTAAGCCGGCGATCATAGCAATTTCACTCAACGTTAGCTGATCGACAGTTTTGCCAAAATAGACCTGCGCAGCGGCACCAACGCCATAGGCGCGGTAACCCAAATAAATTTTATTGAGGTATAAATCTAGAATTTCATCTTTGGTCAGTAATTGTTCAATGCGGATCGCGAGGAAAGCCTCTTTGATTTTACGCATCAAAGTACGTTCTGGACTTAGGAAGAAGTTTCTAGCCAACTGTTGGGTAATGGTACTCGCGCCCTGCGAGGCATGACCGGTGAATAACGCCACGGAAGCGGCGCGGAAAATCCCCACCGGGTCGACACCATGGTGTTCGAAGAAGCGGCTGTCCTCAGTCGCAATAAAGGCATTGACCATCTGCGGCGGAACTTGCTTAAGCGGCAGAGGAACACGACGTTTTTCGCCGTATTGCGCGATGAGGTATCCATCGGCGCTATAAACTTGCATTGGAGTTTGCAGTCGGACGTCTTTTAGCGTCGCGACATCTGGTAGCTGTGGCTCAACGTATTTGTATAGGCCAAATACAGCGGCTGCTCCCAGCAAAATGCAACAGACTGCAAGAATGATTAAATACTTTACGAACTTCACCTAGAATTTCCCATCACTTGTCAATTGGGCAGTTTATAAACAAACGCGCAGTAGTATAAAGGCAAGCCTGCACGGAGGATACGTTCTTTTCTTTCATTGACGATTCGGAGATCGTTACATATGTTCGCACGGACTTGGCAGTTAGGGATAGACATTCAGCCTCGCACACTTTGTGCCGTGGCGATCACTTTTCACCGCAAAGGCTGGCAGCTCAAGCGTTGGTGGCAGTTTTCATCACCCATAAATGTGGTTGAAAGTGGGCGATTACGCCAGTCTGATTGGTTGAATCATCTGCTATCCGAGCTGCGAAGTCAGCTTCCCTCGAATACTTCGGTCCGAATCGGACTCTCCCCCGAAATTATTATGCAACAAAGCATTTCGATGCCGGATGCCGACGTCCCTCCCAGTCTGCAGCAAAACCTACTTGATTTGGCGGCGGAGAAGAGTTTGTTATTGCCGCGATCCGAGTTTGCATGTGATTACAGCCGTCAACCTTCCTCTCCTAAAGATTGGTTAATGACCGCAGTCCGCCAACAAGATATGCAGGATTGGATGACTCCGTTAGCAAATGCCGGTTTAGCGCCCAGTATTGCGGATATCACCCCCTGCGCGATGCGCCGTTCTGCCGCACTCAGTCGACAATCGCCCACGGCACTTTTGCTGCATGTGGGAGAGTCTGTGCTGACTTGGGCTGCGCCGTTCTCTCAGTCGCTCGCTTTCGGCTACATCCCTCGAGAGGTTGGAGAAGAGCATTCCAGCGTGGCCGAGCGCGTCACTTCACATGCTGCTCAATATGATGTGCCAGCTCATTCGATGCTGTGCTGTGGCGCAGTGCAATCTAGCGGCTGGTCTCCATTTAGCGCATTGACCTTCCTACAGCCCCCACTACCGGCACAGCCGGAAATGTTTGCTTTGGCTATCGGTTTGGCGCTATGCGCAGAGAGAACATCATGGAGCAGATAAACTTATGCCCGTGGTATGCGGCGTTGCGCACTAATCGGCTACATAAGTGCGCGCAGTGCGCGATAGCAACTGCGATTTTATTAGCGCTAGTGGCCTGTTATGTCAGCTATAGCGCTTATCGACACATGCACCATTGGCGAATGGATATTGCGATTTACCAGCAACGAACTCAACGACTGCAGCAGCAGAAAACTCAGTTACTCATGTGGAGTTCTCAGGCAAAGACGCAACTTAGCCAGTATCAACGATATGAGAAGGGGCGTGAGTCAGGGTTACAACTCTTAGCCCTTTTGGTGGATATGCAGCGCTATGTACCCGCGCAAATATGGTTTACACGCCTGTCGTTGCAATCGGATCAGCTTGAACTTGAAGGCACGGCGTTAACCCCCGAGGCGATCGCCGTTTTTATTGAGCGTTTCAGCAAAGTTGACAGCGCTGCAGGTTTACACCTGCTGAAAATGGCTGACTCGGGGCAAGGCCAGCAGAGCTTTTTGTTGCAAGGGAAGTGGCAAAGCGACAATACACAGGGACGTTCACATGAAGATCAATAGTGGTGCTCTAGAGCCGCTTATCTGTTGGCTGTGCATGCTATCACCCCGGCGTTTTTATTTTGTTTTACTTGCCGCGTGTCTGATTTGTCTTATTGGTGGAAGGCTTGGTTTAACGGCGCTAGCTCAGTGGATGGAGTCGTCGACTTGGACAGCCAAAAATGGGGCGGAGATGCATCAAGAACGCATGGTCAAAGATGTTTTGAGCCAAAGAACGCTGCTACTAAAAATTTCTGTTGATACGTTGCTGTTAAAGCCATTAGCCACTCAGTGTACCGATTTGCCTGTCGGCGAGCGCTTTGCCCAGCAAATTAACTGGCAGAAGGACAAAAATACGCAGGAACCGAATAGTGGGCGATGGCAAATGAATGCCACGCTTAACTTCACTCAGCTGATGCAGTTAATCGATAGATTGGCACAGTGTGCTAGACCGATTATGCAGATAGAGCTTCACTCTGAGCCAGAAATGATTTCAGTCCAGCTACTGGTCGGTGAACTGTCATGAAGTGGAGCCACACAATTCGCCTCGGGGGACTTTCGTTGCTGCTGATATTGGAAATGGCGCCGGTATCCATCACACAGGCAGAGCGTGATCCATTTCACTCTTGGATACCAGAATCAATAAAAACAGAGTCAGATGCAGCCAGAGTTCTTGGGGTTATTGGGAATGGTCGCTGCTGGACTGTGTGGTTACTTTTGCCAAATGGCGAGAGCGTAATGTCTGTGCCTAAATTTTCCCCGCGAGTGAAAGACGAAAACGTTAAAGGCGAAGGTCATGCCGAATATTCAGCCATCAGGCGGCCGACTGTTTATCCGTTTGGTTGTGCTGTTGAGAGTATTGCAGATGGAGCAAGGGAATGAAGAGATTAAAATATGGATGCTGTTATGGCTGCCTGCTGTGGGCGTTGGCCTTTGCCTCATGGGCTACAAAAATACGAGATGATACGCCGATTACACTCGCCTTCTCTGATGCTCCATTAGTTAACGTATTACAGGCTCTGGCTGATAATCAACACCTTAATCTGATTGTTAGTGAGGATGTGAAAGGCAATACCTCGTTGAAACTGGTCGATGTGCCTTGGAAGCGGGCCATGCAGGCAATAGCGCGGCTACATGAACTCTCGATAGAGCAGACAGGCAATATTCTTTTTGTGCAGACAATGGCCGTGGTTGATAAACGACAGGAGCGGGTTCACAACAAGCAGTTGCAGGAAAATGCGCAGCGGCCAATTTCTCTGACCATCGCGTTACAGCAAGCGGATGTTGATGCAGTGGTAAAAAATCTGACGCAGCAAAAGGGCGGGTTATTAAGCGCTCAGGGAACAGTCAGTGCAGATCCTAGGACGAATACGATTTTGGTGCGAGACCTTCCTGAGAACACCAGAGCGGTTCAGGCATGGATAGATGAGCTTGATCAACCGGTGTCTCAGGTGCAGCTCACTGCGCACATTGTGACGATTAATCGCGAAAGTCTGAATGAACTTGGTGTGCGCTGGGGGACAGCTGGCTCCGATGAGACAACATCTTCAGATTCGGACTCCAGTAATTTTCGGCTGAACCAATTCAACATGGGACTGCCTGCCGAAGGGCGTTCATTTAATGCTGGATTTCAGATCGCTCGCATTGGTGGCCGTTTATTGGAACTGGAGCTTTCAGCGCTTGAGCAGGAGGATAATGTCGAGATTATTGCGAGCCCGCATTTGATGGCGACGAATTTGCAAACTGCCAGCATTAAGCAGGGGACTGAAATTCCTTATGAGGTTTCCAGCGGGGCCAGTGGCTCTACCTCGATAGAGTTTAAGGAAGCCGTGTTAGGGATGGAGGTTACACCTCGCGTAATGCGCAATGGAAAAATCACGCTAACGCTGCAGATTACGCAAAATATGCCTGGTAGGAGTATCAAGCAGGGCGATGGCGAGGCATTAGCTATCGACAAACAAGAAATAAAAACGCAGGTCACTTTGTCTGATGGGGATACCGTGATTTTAGGCGGAATCTTTCAACGACAGACGACGCATGGGAAAACACAAGTGCCTAAGTTAGGCGATATACCCCTACTTGGGGCACTTTTCCGCGACTCAACAGATGCGTCTAAACGCCGTGAGCTGGTGATTTTTATCACCCCTAAGCTGGTAAAAACTGAAACGCCCTCATCATTACTCAGGAAATAACCATTCGATACTTTTTTTACCCAAATGGTAAAATTTTTTATCACATGAATGGTTTCCGCGTTTGACGCTGCGCTTGATTTAGCTTACAAGGGTAGCGAATTAAGCACCGAGCTTTTCCGTACCCCGGCCAAAGCGTTATCGCCGTGATTTAACCTTTGGCGTGCGCTGTGATTTATTCGGTTGCCAAACTACCTAGAGTGTTGAGATAATTTTTCGTCTGATCTCACACTATCGCTCATGAGGTTTCAGTTTAGGTCCCGTCGCTAATTTGATTGGCGGGGCGGGTTATCATTAACGAATTGTCTTAGTAGTACCGAAAAACATGGCAGAGAAACGCAATATCTTTCTGGTTGGGCCTATGGGTGCCGGCAAAAGTACTATTGGTCGTCAGTTAGCTCAGCAACTGAATATGGAGTTCTTCGATTCCGATCAAGAAATTGAGCGACGCACCGGAGCTGATGTTAGCTGGGTATTCGACGTGGAAGGCGAAGAAGGATTCCGCGATCGTGAAGAAAAAGTCATCAATGAACTGACTGAGAAACAAGGCATTGTCCTGGCAACGGGTGGTGGTTCCGTGAAATCTCGCGAAACCCGTAACCGCTTGTCAGCTCGCGGCGTGGTTGTTTATCTTGAAACCACCATCGAGAAGCAGCTTGCTCGTACGCAGCGTGATAAAAAACGTCCGCTGTTGCAGGTAGATACACCGCGTGAAGTGCTGGAAGACTTGGCAAAAGAACGCAATCCTCTGTACGAAGAAATTGCTGACGTGACCATCCGTACGGATGATCAAAGTGCTAAAGTTGTTGCAAACCAGATTATCCATATGCTGGAAAGCAACTGATTATATTGAATTCTTAATCTGAAAAAGGTTCTGAGCACACCATGGAAAGGATTACCGTCACTCTTGGGGAGCGTAGCTACCCGATAACGATAGCCTCTGGTTTGTTTGAGGAGCCTGCTTCATTCCTGCCTCTAAAGGCGGGCGATCAGGCGATGTTAGTGACTAACGAAACGTTAGCGCCAATCTATCTTGATCGTGTTAGACATGCTCTTGAGCAGACCGGTGTTCGGGTGGATCAGGTGATCTTGCCGGACGGCGAACAATACAAAACGTTGTCTGTGATGGAGCAGGTTTTTACCGCATTACTGCAAAAGCCCCACGGGCGTGATACTACGCTTATCGCTCTAGGTGGTGGTGTTATTGGCGATTTAACGGGTTTTGCGGCGGCGTGCTATCAGCGCGGTGTTCGTTTTATTCAGGTGCCAACGACATTACTGTCTCAGGTTGACTCTTCTGTTGGCGGAAAAACAGCGGTCAATCATCCACTTGGAAAGAATATGATCGGGGCTTTTTATCAACCCGCATCTGTTGTTGTGGATATTGACTGTTTAAAAACGCTACCAGCGCGCGAACTTGCTTCTGGTTTAGCCGAGGTCATTAAATACGGCATTATTCTGGATGGTGAATTCTTCGTTTGGTTAGAAGAACATCTGGATGCGCTGCTAAACCTTGAACCAACAGCAATGGCGTACTGCATTCGTCGTTGTTGTGAGCTTAAAGCGGAAGTGGTTGCTGCGGATGAAACAGAGCAGGGCGTGCGAGCATTGCTGAACTTAGGTCACACCTATGGTCATGCGATTGAAGCAGAAATGGGCTATGGTAATTGGTTGCATGGTGAGGCTGTTGCGGCTGGCATGATGATGGCTGCGCATACTGCTCGCCGTCTTGGTCAGTTTAGTGAGGCTGATGTTGCTCGCGTCAGAACGTTGATTACGCGGGCGGGTCTGCCAGTTTCCGGGCCAAAAAGTATGACTCCAGAATCCTACCTACCACATATGATGCGTGATAAGAAGGTTCTGGCTGGTGAACTGCGTCTGGTGCTGCCAATCGCGATTGGTCAGTCAGAAGTACGTGCAGGCGTAGCTCATGAGATTGTCCTAGCTGCAATTGCGGATTGCCGCGATTGATGTTGTCGAATCATTAAATATTGAGTTGACCGGTGAGAATAAAAGCGCCCCACCGGTTTTGCCTCTGACTGGAGGGTGGATATGGAAGAAGAAGAGTTTAAACCTGATGAAGATCTGAAGCCTGATGCTAGCGATCGTCGTCCAACTCGTACACGCAAGGCTCGCCCTGCGGCTCCAAAATTAGCGGTTTCTCGTCAGCATATGATGATGGGGATTGGTATTCTGGTGCTGCTGGTGTTAATCATTGGGATTGGCTCTGCGCTGAAATCACCGACGAAAAGTGAAACAGCTCAGCAGCCTAGCAATGGTGGAACCAGAGATATTAGCCTTTCGGGGTCATCTTCCCTATCCAACAACACGGCCAGCAATACCACCGATGAGCATGATGGCAGTGGTGTGAACAACTCAGGCATGATTGACCACTCTGCTGATAGCGGTAGCGCAACAGCTTCGCAACCGCAGGATGTTTCTGTTCCACCTATTTCTGGAACGCCAACTCAGGCTGCTCCCGTTCAGGGGCAACAAGGTCAGCAACGTATTGATCTTGCCGGTAACAACATGTCCGATGCGTTGACTCAGCAGCAAGGTCAGGTAGATTCGGCGGTTCAGGGTGTTGACGGTGGGGTTAACGCTTCAACATTGCCAACGGCTCCAGCGACATTGGGTTCTGGCTCGGTGGTCGCTAAACCGTCATCGACTACCACTGGTGCCGTACAGAATATTCGACCAGTACAGACTAAACCTGTAGCGACGTCTAAACCTCATTCAGGTAAAACAACGGCCGCTAAAACACCAACTAATGTTGCCAATGTTGCGAAACCAAGCGCAAATACTGCGAAGGTTCCGACAAAACCGGTGACAAATAGCGGTGCGGTAAGCTCTGCAGTAAGTGGTGCCAATACGTCGCTGAAAGGTGCTCCAGCTAGCCATTACACATTGCAGCTAAGCAGTGCATCACGTTCTGAGTCGTTAAATGCCTTTGCGAAAAAACAGAATTTGTCGCATTACTGGGTTTATGAAACGACGCGTAACGGTAAGCCATGGTATGTATTGGTAAGTGGTAGTTACTCAAGTCCTGCTGAAGCAAAACGGGCGGTATCTACATTGCCTGCTGAGGTTCAAGCGAAGAATCCTTGGGTACGTCCGATGGCTCAAGTACAAAAAGATCTCAAAAAATAAACAGTGGAATACTTTGCTTCAATGGGCAGCGGTATCGTTTGATGCCGCTGTTCTCAAGTTGCAGGGTATAAAATGCGCGCTGAAGTGCTGTCTCGAACAGTGTTTGATCCGCCGATTTGAATTGTAAAAGTAGCTTACTGACGGCATGAAGAAAAACCGCGCTTTTTTAAAATGGGCTGGTGGAAAGTATCCACTGGTAGACGAGATCCGTCGATATTTGCCTGCAGGAAAGCGGTTGATCGAGCCCTTTGTTGGGGCCGGCTCCGTATTTTTGAATACGGATTATGAAGAATACTTGTTAGCTGATATTAATGCTGACCTGATCAATCTGTATAACATCGTTAAGACCCAGCCTGATAATTTTGTTCGCGACTCCAAGGTGATGTTCAGTGGCGAATTTAATCAGTCTGAGATGTTTTATGCGTTACGCGCTGAGTTTAATCAGAGCGTTGACCCGTACCGGAGAGCGGTACTGTTCTTGTATTTGAACCGTCACTGTTATAACGGTTTATGCCGCTATAACTCACGCGGTGAATTTAATGTGCCATTTGGCCGTTACAAGAAGCCTTATTTTCCTGAAGCAGAACTGTACTGGTTTGCGCAGAAAGCCCAGAAAGCAACCTTTGTCTGTGAGCACTATACGCAGTCAATGGGGCAAGCCGTGGAAGGAACCGTTGTATATTGCGATCCTCCCTATGCGCCGTTGTCGGCAACCGCGAATTTTACGGCTTATCATACTAACAGTTTTAGCATGACAGACCAGATGAAGCTGGCCGAAGTGGCTTCAAACCTGTCGTCGCGGCAGAAGATTCCAGTTCTGATTTCGAATCATGACACCGAACTGACGCGTCAGTGGTATGCACAGGCGGATCTGTTTGTAGTGAGTGCGCGCCGTACAATCAGTAGTAAGGTAGGCGGACGCAACAAAGTAGACGAATTGTTGGCGCTGTATTCCTGAAATTTGCACAGTGTCTGAACCGAGCACATGGAGAAACGGATGAAACAGTATTTAATTGCCCCGTCGATTTTGTCAGCAGACTTTGCCAGATTAGGTGAGGATACTGCGAAAGTACTGGCGTCAGGCGCAGACGTTGTTCATTTTGACGTAATGGATAACCATTATGTCCCGAATTTAACCATTGGTCCGATGGTGTGTAAGGCTCTGCGCGATTATGGAATCACCGCGCCTATCGATGTCCATCTGATGGTAAAACCAGTTGATCGAATCATTCCTGATTTTGCCGAAGCCGGTGCTAGCATTATTTCTTTTCATCCAGAAGCCTCAGAGCACGTCGACCGTTCATTGCAGCTGATTAAATCTTTAGGTTGTAAAGCGGGTCTGGTATTCAATCCGGCGACATCACTCAGTTATCTTGAATACGTGATGGATAAAGTTGATGTGATTTTATTGATGTCGGTTAACCCTGGCTTTGGTGGACAATCATTTATTCCTGCAACGTTAGATAAGCTACGTCAGGTACGTAAGCTGATTGACGCTAGCGGCCGTGATATTCGCTTAGAAGTGGATGGCGGTGTGAAAGTCGATAATATCGGTGCCATTGCTGCGGCAGGTGCAGATATGTTTGTCGCAGGCTCTGCTATTTTCGGTCACCCAGACTATGAACAAATTATCACTCAGATGCGCGGCGAAATCGCTAAAGCCACCGCTCAGAGTGAATAATATGAATAACTTCGTGTCGGCTGGTTGTTCTCCTCACCTGTTTGAGAAGATACAGGCGGTAGCCTTCGATCTGGATGGCACGCTTGTCGATAGCGCCTCTGGTCTATCGGCAGCCATGGATAAGGCGATGAAAGAACTGGGTTTACCTGTTCCTGGTTTGGCTCGTGTTAAAAATTGGATCGGCAATGGTGCCGATATGTTGGTTAATCGGGCTCTAGTGTGGGCCGATAAAGAGCCGACGGATGCATTGTGCCAACGAGCTCGAGCCGCGTTCGATTTCTACTATGCCAGCACGGTTGAAACGGGCAGTCAGCTATATCCTCAGGTCAAAGAAACGCTTGCCGCTTTATCCCATAAAGGCTATCCGCTTGCGGTTATCACGAATAAACCCACTCCTTTTGTTCGCCCGTTGTTGGCCTCTCTCGGCATCGATGGCTATTTCAGCCACATTGTCGGCGGCGATGATGTGGTGAAGAAAAAGCCACATCCAGCACCGTTGTATCTGGTTTTAGCCCAAACGGGTGTATTGGCGAGTGAGTTGTTATTCGTGGGCGATTCCCGTAATGACATTCAGGCTGCACATGCGGCCGGATGTCCTTCAGTTGGGATGACCTATGGGTATAACTACGGCGAACCGATTGAGCGTAGCGAGCCAAGCTGTGTGCTGAACCAATTTTCTGAGTTGTTGCCCCTGATCGGGCTACCCCCTTTAAGCTAAGACGTATAGGAACCGAGACATGAGTAAGCCCATCGTTTTCAGTGGCGCACAGCCATCTGGTGAACTGACCATTGGTAACTACATGGGAGCTTTGCGCCAATGGGTGCAGATGCAAGATGAGTATGACTGCATTTATTGCATCGTTGACCAGCATGCGATTACCGTGCGTCAGGATGCGCAGCAACTGCGTAAAGCAACGCTAGATACGCTAGCGCTCTATCTGGCCTGCGGTATTGATCCAGAAAAAAGCACTATCTTTGTCCAGTCTCATGTTCCTGAACATGCTCAGCTTGGTTGGGTGCTTAACTGCTACACCTATTTTGGTGAGCTCAGCCGTATGACGCAGTTTAAAGACAAATCTGCGCGCTATGCTGAAAACATCAACGCAGGTCTCTTTGATTACCCTGTACTCATGGCGGCTGATATCTTGCTGTATCAGACGACTCAGGTACCGGTTGGGGAAGATCAGAAGCAGCATTTAGAATTGAGCCGTGATGTTGCAGCCCGCTTTAACGCATTGTATGGCGATATCTTTAAGGTTCCAGAGCCGTTTATTCCTAAGTCTGGCGCTCGTGTGATGTCTTTGCTGGAACCAACCAAAAAGATGTCCAAATCTGACGATAACCGTAACAACGTGATCGGCTTGCTGGAAGATCCGAAATCAGTCATCAAGAAGATCAAACGTGCGGTGACAGATTCTGATGAGCCTGCGGTTGTCCGCTATGACGTGGTGAATAAGGCTGGCGTTTCAAACTTGCTAGATATCTTGTCGGGTGTGACCGGCAAAAGCATTCCAGAACTTGAGCTAGAGTTCGAAGGGAAAATGTATGGTCATCTGAAAGGTGCGGTTGCTGATGCTGTTTCTGGCATGCTAACTGAATTGCAGGAGCGCTATAACCGTTTCCGTAATGATGAAGCTTTCTTACAGCAGGTGATGCGTGACGGTGCCCAGAAAGCGCGTGCTCGTGCGCAGGAAACCGTGAAAAAAGTTTACGATGCTATAGGATTCGTTGCACAGCCGTAAGCTTCAAAGCACATGATAATCAGAACCCGCCTCTTGGTGGGTTTTTTTATGCTTCGCGATTATGATGTGAATATAATCTGAAACAAGTTACTTTAATAATAAAAATAGGATGTTATTCAGAAAACATGAGAACTGTGGGCTTAATGTTCTCTATTTTGTTGGGGGTATTGCCCTTGAAATAAGAGCAATATTGATGATTGGCCACCGATGGTTAATAATAAAACCATAAATATAGATTTGATGAATGTCTAATGTGGCCACTCTGATAGGTTAAGAATTACTTCTGTGAATCAACGTCGCCACAGCCACCAATCATTTTAGAGATTGAAATCGCAGGGTGGAATAAATAGTCGTAGCTACAGTTTTTTGCTTTGTTATCAATGTGTCCAGTACAAGCGGTCAGAGTGGAGAGTACTGCGGCAACAATGGAGAGCTTAATAAATTTATTCATTTTCATTCCCGTTATTAAATTAATATTAATTGCTTAGTATTAATATCTGAAACGAATGTTTGATTAAGACACCTCGCTCAAATATAGGTGTGCGACTATATGATATAAGATTTATGCTTACAAGCATGGAGGTCGAGTAATGACCTGAAAGCTTTTTTAAGCAAAGCTTAATTATGCGTTGCTTGCGGATATTATTTTAGATATCGGTTATTTTAATGCTCTTTTACCAGTCCATTTTATTTAAATAAAAATACAGAAAGAATATCTAGCACATTTAGTTTTAATGTTGAGAGTTTGATTTATCTATTAACCTTTTTCATTTATTTATCACGTTATGACAACGTATTGAGTCCAATTACTTTATAGCCTATGAAGGCTGGCTGATTCAAATTGAGGGATTTTGATGAGGCTAAGCCTTGAGGCGTGGCCTCAAGGCTTGAATTGAAGGGATAACGTTGTTGTTAGTGGCTGTGTCTAACAAACCGTTTAGTGCTACTTTTTAGTCGCAGCGCTAAACCAGTTGAGCTTGTCACGTAATGAAACCACTGTGCCGACAATGATCAGGCTTGGGCTTTCAACCTGCAGAGCTAATTCACCAAGCGCTGACAGTTCACCGGTAACGACTTTTTGTTGTACCGAGGTTCCATTTTCAACCAAGGCGATTGGCATTGACTTGCTCATACCATGCTTGATGAGCTGTGCCTCAATTTCAGCGGCCTGATTGAGACCCATATAAAACACTAATGTTTGTTTTTCGGCGGCTAAATTAGCCCAGTCCAGCGACGTGTCTTTCTTGGCATGCCCAGTCACTAGCCGCACGCTTTGCGCATAATCTCGGTGGGTTAGTGGAATACCGCTATAGGCTGAACAGCCAGAGGCGGCCGTGATCCCAGGGACAACGGAAAACGCGATACTGTCATCTGCTAATACTTCTAGCTCCTCGCCACCGCGACCAAAAATGAAGGGGTCTCCACCTTTCAAGCGAACGACACGTTTGCCGTTACGCGCATTGCGTAATAGGATTTGATTAATTTCATCCTGCGGTACGCAGTGGTAGCCAGCCCGTTTGCCCACGAAAATGCGTTCGGCGTCGCGTCGAACTAAATTCATGATGTCATCAGAAACTAGTCGGTCATAAACGACTACATCGGCCTGCTGGATTTGCTGTAGACCCTTTAGCGTGAGTAGTCCTGCGTCACCGGGGCCAGCGCCAACCAATACAACTTCACCACGCTGCTCCAGAGGCTGTTCAAAGAGATCGGTGAGGTGTTTGTCTACCATCGCTGCATCCTGATTTGCCAGCGATTGGGCTAAGCGGTCATGCGCAAATAGACGCTCCCAAAAACGGCGGCGTAGCGTGATGGTTGAGAATTTATCTTTCACCTGCTGGCGTAAATCACCCGCTAAACGAGCGAGCTGGCCTAAATGTTGCGGTAGGATTGCTTCCAGTTTTTCGCGCAGCAAGCGCGCTAGCACCGGAGATTTACCACCGGATGAAACGGCGACCATAAGCGGCGAGCGGTCGATAATAGAGGGCATGATAAAACTGGCGCGCTTAGGTGCATCGACCACGTTGCAGAAAATCTGGCGTTCGCTGGCCTGTTGGAACACGAGATCGTTGACGTTCTCATCGTCAGTCGCTGCGATAACCAGCCATACGCCTTCGAGTAGAACAGGGGAGAACTCACCGTGCGCCTGCTTTAGCTTGCCATCTTTTGCCCATAGGTTGAACTGTGGCGTGAACTCTTTGGCATTAACCGTGATATCAGCCCCTGCATCCATCAGCAGCCTTGCTTTACGTTCAGCGACTTCGCCGCCGCCAACCAGCAGGCAGGCCTTTTGTTGCAACTGACAAAAAATCGGTAAATAGTCCATCGAACAATCCTCACTACGGAATTTGCTTCGGCAAAAAAGCGCATCGCCTAAGCGATGCGCCATAAAATCATTAAGCTGTCTGATTCTGTTGTGCCGAAACTTCCGCCACCGGGCGCTGCGCGCGCGGTGTTGCATACCAGTAACCGAGACCCATAAAGACCGCACCGGATAACGTATTACCCAGTGTCACCCACAGCAGGTTGTGGCCAATACCGCTTAGAGTAAAGGATTCGCTGTGATTACCGAGCCAAGATAGGGCAAAAAGGGTCATGTTGGCAACCGAGTGCTCGTAGCCTGATGCGATAAATGCCAGTAAACACCACCAGATAGCGAGGAATTTGCCTGCGCCTTCGGTGCGAAGTGCCATCCAGATTGCCAAGCAAACCAGCCAGTTACACCGCGCGCCCTTGAAGAAGAGTACGGCTGCGGGAGCCGTTGTTTTTGCTAACGCTGCGGTGTGGACCAAGCTGCTGTCAACCGGTAGTAGATTGCCGCCGCCGTAGTAATATAAAACGGCGACGAAGATTGAACCGATAAGGTTCCCTAGCCATGTTTGCGGCAGGATGGCTAGCCATTGGCTTCCGCTAATGGTGCCCGCTTTTACACCGAGGGTCAGGAACATCGTGTGGCCAGTAAATAACTCAGAGCCTGCGATAATGACTAATGTCAGGGCGATACCAAAGGTGGCTCCCATTAACAACGGACGTAATGCGGGCTCGACCATATTTCCCAGTGTAAAAATCAGAATGATGCCGAGGCCAACATAAGCCCCTGCCATCGCAGAGCTAATCCAAAAACCAAACGGGTTATCTTTGTTCAGGCGAACAATGCGTGCTGCATTGGTAGCGCATTTATTGATGGTGTCGGTAAACATACTGGCTTCCATTAGTTGTTAAAGATTAAAGGTGAAAATTTTGGTAATGGCTAAATGCTTTGTTATTGCTGTGTAAGGTTTCTACCGCCCGTCAATAAACGCTTTTACATGTCACTTCAGCCGAAGGGAGGTGTCCGGCTAGGATTCGCCGACAGGATGTCGGCGAAAGAACGGAGGAGCCAGAATGGCGATTAGCCGCCTTGCTCGGACGCTTGCATTAGCGCAAATGTAGATTTCGGTGTCTTAGGCGTACGAAACCTTACACTGGCTGAATATCCGCCCAGCCCACTAACCCATCGCCTGCACCTGCACAAACCCATCAACTAAACGGGTCTTAAAGTGTGGAACCGAGTGGGTTTCATCTTCAAGACAATAGCCATCTACCAAGCGGAAATGCTGCTTTTTCAAGGGGCTGGCTACCCATAACTCACCTTGATGCTCGGCAATCAGTCCACGAGATAGCACGCTTGAACCGGCAAACGGATCGATATTGCTGATGGCGAATACTTGTTCATCCTGATACGGTCGAAACACGGCGACCTGATGGCTTCCGACTAATGCGCACACGCCGGTGCCCGGCAGGATGTCGTTTAATGGGCAGACATTGATCCACTGGCTCATGCGTTAGCCTCCTCGGTTGCAATCAGGGTGACAGGGATGCGTTCATCTGGACGTGCAGGGCGATGCTGTGCGCGCTCTGGAACGATTTGGACATTAGGATCGCGTTGGTCACTGTTGATAAAGTGTGCGAAACGAACCTGAGCGGCTGGCGTGTTAACGGTTTCAGTCCACTCGCAGATAACTTTTTCGCGTAGGCGGGTCATTTCTTGTTCTAACAGGGCGTTCATGCCCAGCTTGTCGTCAATGATGACGGAGCGCAGGTAGTCGATACCGCCTTCCAAGCTTTCCAGCCAAACGGAGGTTCGCTGCAATTTATCGCCGGTGCGGATATAGAACATCATGAAGCGGTCGAGATATTTAATCAGGGTTTCACGATCCAGATCGGCGGCCAGCAGATCACCATGGCGCGGTTTCATCCCCCCGTTGCCGCAAACATAGAGATTCCAGCCGTTTTCGGTGGCGATAATCCCTACATCTTTGCCCTGTGCTTCGGAACACTCACGCGTACAACCAGACACACCAAACTTCATTTTGTGTGGAGTACGGATGCCTTTGTAGCGGTTTTCTAATTCCACGCCGAAGCCAACGCTGTCGCCAACGCCATAACGGCACCAAGTACTACCGACGCAGGTTTTCGCCATGCGCAGCGCTTTGGCATAGGCGTGACCGGTTTCGAAGCCGGCTTCAATCAGTTTGCTCCAGATAGCGGGCAGATCGTCTTTTTGCGCTCCAAACATACCGATACGCTGCGAGCCCGTGATTTTGGTATACAGATTATATTCGCGAGCAATTTCGCCGATTGCCATCAGTCCTTCTGGCGTAATTTCACCGCCGGCAGAGCGAGGAATGACCGAATAAGTACCATCTTTCTGAATGTTAGCGAGGAAGTTATCGTTGGTATCTTGTAGCGGAGTGAGGTCTGGCTGTAGAACGTAGTCGTTCCAGCAAGAGGCTAGCAGAGAGCCCACGGTAGGTTTGCATACTTCACAGCCGTAGCCTTTGCCGTATTTTGCCAGCAATTCGCTGAAAGATTTGATCTGTTCGACGCGAATCAGGTGATAGAGCTCCTGACGTGAATAGGCAAAGTGTTCACACAGATGGTTGTTAACTTCGATACCTTGTTTCGCCAACTCAGCGTTCAGAACCTGAGTAACGAGTGGAATACAGCCACCGCAGCCGGTGCCCGCTTTTGTTGCAGATTTAATCGCGGCGACGGTATGACAACCTGAATTCACAGCTTTAATGATGTCGCCTTTGCTGACGTCGAAGCAAGAACAGATTTGAGCGGTTTCAGGCAGAGACTCTACGCCGATAGCCGGTTTACCTTTACCCGCATGAGCAGGCAAAATGAGGCTGTCTGGGTGCTCTGGCAGTTCGATGTCGTTCAGTGTGAGCTGTAGCAGATTACCGTAGTCGCTGGTATCTCCAACTAAAACGGCGCCGAGCAGACGTTTGTTGTCAGCGCTGACGATAATGCGTTTATAGATTTCTTGGCTTTCATCCAGATAAACATAGCTGCGTGCGCCTTCGGTACGGCCATGGGCATCACCGATGCCGCCGACGTCTACGCCCAACAGCTTCAGTTTGGCGCTCATATCCGCGCCGTGGAATCCGTTTTCTTTGCCAAGCAAATGGTCAACGGTGACCTGAGCCATTTTGTAGCCGGGAGCAACCAAGCCGAAAGTACGATCGTTCCAAGAGGCGCATTCACCGATGGCATAGACGTCGGGATCTGAGGTTTGGCACTGATCGTTAATCACGATCCCGCCGCGACGGGCTGTGGCTAAACCGCACTGATGTGCCAATTTGTCTTGTGGGCGAATCCCCGTGGAGAAGACGATAAAGTCGATTTCCAGCTCAGTGCCGTCGGCAAAGCGCATGGTTTTACGAGCTTCGCTGCCTGAATGTACGATCTCTTGCGTGTTTTTGCTGGTATGAACGCGCACGCCCATACGCTCAATTTTCTCACGCAGTTGTTGACCGCCCATTGGGTCGAGCTGCTCGGCCATGAGAACGGGCGCAAATTCAATAACATGAGTTTCAACGCCGAGGTTTTTCAGGGCACCAGCGGCTTCAAGACCTAGCAGTCCACCGCCGACAACGGCACCGCGTTTACTGCGGCGTGCACAGGCTTCGATAGCGTTAAGGTCTTCGATGGTTCGGTAAACAAAGCAATCTTGGCCTTCACTTCCCTTGATTGGCGGAACCCATGGATAAGAGCCGGTTGCCATAATCAGTTTGTCGTAGTGGATAGTACGGCCAGAGTTGGAATAGATGATTTTTTCGTTGCGATTGATGGTGATAGCGCGCTCGCCAACCAGCACATTCACGTTGTGTTTCTGATAGAAGCCTTCACGAACCAGTGAAAGCTCTTCAGCGGTGTGATGCGAAAAATAGGAAGAAAGATGAACGCGGTCATAGGCGACGCGGGGCTCTTCACAGAATACGGTAATCTCAAATTGATTCGGTTCAGCTTTTTCTAATAGTTCTTCGATGAAGCGATGGCCGACCATCCCGTTACCGATAATGGCGAGTCTTAGTTTGCTCATTTTTGCCTCAGAATTTGCTGCAAATGAAAGAAGTCTACGCCTACCATAATCCTCCATAGGTTGTGTTTATTGATGTAAATCAATTTGCTTTCCATATACCTCTAAGGTGGTAGCTGGCTGATTTTATTGAAAATTTGTTAAGTTGCGGATTTTTCGCAACTTTGGCTGAAACGAGTCAGTCATGGAGGTGGGCGACCTAAGCAGTATCAGAAAAAGTGAAATGCCATTTTGTTTTAATTTTAAACAATAGAGTAATCACATCGGCCAAACAGGCAGAAATCGATAAAATTCTTATAACCCACACGAAAACGATTGCTTTTTGTGTGCAGAAGAATAGAATGCGGCGGATTTTTTGGCCTGAAAACAGCGAAAGGAGGAATGTCGTGTCGCAAGATAACAACTATAGTCAGGGGCCCGTCCCGCAGTCAGCGCGGAAAGGGGTATTGGCATTGACGTTCGTCATGCTGGGATTAACCTTCTTTTCCGCCAGTATGTGGACCGGAGGCGCTCTCGGAACCGGTCTTAGTTATCATGATTTCTTCCTCGCAGTACTCCTCGGTAATCTTCTTCTCGGTATTTACACTTCTATTCTCGGCTACATCGGTGCGAAAACCGGCCTAACCACACATCTTCTTGCTCGATTTTCTTTTGGTGTTAAAGGCTCATGGCTACCATCGCTGTTGCTGGGAGGAACTCAGGTCGGCTGGTTTGGTGTGGGCGTTGCGATGTTCGCTATTCCGGTAGGGAAGGCGACAGGGCTCGATATTAATTTGCTAATCGCGATTTCTGGGCTGCTGATGACGGTGACCGTTTTCTTTGGTATTTCAGCACTGACGGTGCTTTCGGTGATTGCGGTTCCTGCCATTGCTTGCCTTGGCGGTTACTCAGTTTGGCTTGCGGTACACGGAATGGGCGGCTTAGACGCGTTGAAAGCGGTGGTACCTGCCGAGCCTTTGGATTTCAACGTTGCGTTGGCATTAGTGGTGGGGTCTTTTGTCAGTGCTGGAACGTTAACCGCTGACTTTGTCCGTTTTGGACGTAACGCCAAGCTGGCGGTGTTAGTTTCGATGGTGGCGTTCTTCCTCGGCAACTCTTTGATGTTTATCTTTGGTGCCGCCGGCGCCGCGGCGTTGGGCATGGCAGACATTTCTGATGTAATGATTGCCCAAGGTTTGCTGCTGCCTGCTATCGTGGTGCTGGGGCTGAATATTTGGACGACTAACGACAATGCGTTGTATGCGTCAGGTTTAGGTTTTGCCAACATTACCGGCATGTCGAGCAAAACGCTGTCGATTATAAACGGTATTATCGGCACTCTCTGTGCCCTGTGGCTATATAACAATTTTGTTGGCTGGCTGACCTTCCTCTCTGCCGCCATTCCTCCCGTCGGGGGCGTGATCATCGCTGACTACTTGATGAATCGCCGCCGCTATGAGCACTTTGCTACCGCGCGTATGATGAGCGTCAATTGGGTCGCTATTCTAGCCGTAGCATTGGGTATTGCGGCGGGTCATTGGCTACCAGGCGTAGTGCCGGTGAATGCGGTGCTCGGCGGCGCTCTGAGCTATCTGGTACTTAACCCGATTCTGAATCGTAAAACGGCAACAACAGCAGTATCAACAATAACAAATGCGGAGGCTAACGGTGTCGAATAACTTACTTCAGGCGGTCATTAATGCTCGGTTAGCGGGCAAAGAAGGTCTTTGGCAGATTCGTTTGCACGATGGAAAAATAAGTGCCATCGAAGCGCAATCTGGCGTATTACCGGTTTCGCCAAATAATCTGGACGCTGAACAAGGGCTCGTTTTACCGCCTTTTGTTGAACCGCATATTCATCTGGATACGACCCAAACCGCTGGGCAGCCAAGCTGGAACCAGTCAGGCACTCTGTTTGAAGGTATTGAGCGCTGGGCCGAACGCAAAGCCCTCTTAACTCATGACGATGTGAAACAACGCGCATGGCAAACGCTGAAATGGCAAATCGCCAACGGTATTCAGCATGTGCGTACCCACGTTGACGTTTCCGACGCCACATTAACGGCGCTTAAAGCGATGCTTGAAGTGAAGCAGGAAGTCGCTCCGTGGGTCGATTTGCAAATCGTCGCGTTTCCGCAAGAAGGGATTATGTCTTATCCTAACGGCGAAGCTCTGCTGGAAGAGGCGTTACGTTTAGGTGCTGATGTTGTTGGTGCCATTCCGCACTTTGAATTCACGCGTGAATACGGTGTGGAATCTCTGCATAAAACCTTTGCCTTGGCGAAAAAATATGATCGTTTGATTGATGTTCACTGCGATGAAATCGATGACGAACAGTCTCGCTTTGTGGAAACCGTTGCCGCATTGGCGCACCGTGAAGATATGGGGGCGCGAGTTACTGCGAGCCATACTACGGCGATGCATTCTTATAACGGCGCCTATACCTCACGTTTGTTCCGTTTGCTGAAAATGTCAGGCATTAATTTTGTGGCGAACCCTCTAGTGAATATTCATCTGCAGGGGCGCTTCGATACTTATCCAAAACGCCGTGGTGTTACGCGCGTGAAAGAGATGTTGGAATCAGGCATTAACGTCTGTTTCGGCCATGATGATGTATTTGATCCATGGTATCCACTTGGCACGGCAAATATGCTGCAGGTGTTGCATATGGGACTACACGTGTGTCAGCTGATGGGTTACGGCCAGATTAATGACGGTATCAATTTGATCACTCACCATAGCGCCAAGACCTTGGATCTGAAGGACTATGGGGTCGACGTGGGGAACAGCGCCAATCTCATTGTATTGCCGGCTGATAGTGGTTTTGACGCCGTACGTCGTCAGGTTCCCGTTCGTTATTCCGTACGCAACGGCGCAGTGATCGCTTGCACTCAGCCAGCCAAAACTACGTTGCACTTGGAACAGTCGGAAGCCGTGGATTTCAAGCGTTAATCGTAATCTTTCGGTAATAAAAAACCGGCCATTTTACTGGCCGGTTTTTTTTTCAGCACAAGTCTGAATTATTTAGTGCTGTGGCCATGTAGGCGGTGACGCGTCACGAAGCCCAGTAGTAAACACATCACAAATACCACCAGATACAGACCATTGGCCGTTGCCAGCGCTGCATGAGCACCGCTTTTTGCAACGATTGGGCCGGTAACGATGAAGGTCAGCATAGTACCGATGGTGCCGCAGGTCAGAATGAAGTTCACCAGCTTTGGTGAAGACACTTTGGTTTGCAGCGAGCCTAACGTAATCAGCGTGGTATAAATTGCGCTGCTGACGAAGCCAAGGCCGAGAATGTACATGCTCAGCATGCCGACTTGCTCAGTGGTGACGAACAGATACATCATCACGGTAGAAAGCGCTGCTAGAACGGTCACGATGCGTTGTAGATCGAAGAAACGCAGGATGAAGCTGAAGATCCACATGCCAACCATATAAGCCGTCCAGAAGTTGCTCACTAGCGCGCCAGCTTCTTCGATGCTCATATTAAAGTGTTTACTGGCATATTCTGGCACCCACTGGATAAAGCCCAATTGGCCAAGGATGTAGCACAGTGCTGCAATCGACAAGAATAGTACGCCAATGCCCCACTTCTCTTTAGCGACAGGCTCACTTTGATCGTCTTTTTTCTTGCCCAATACAGGGAAGTCAGACATCAGCGTCAATACGAAAATCGCCAGATATAACACGCCGATGCAGGCATAAACCCAGTACCAAGTAACATGGTTAGCTAGTAAGGTTGCCGCTACAATTGGGAACACCATCCCCGCCATGCTAAAGAAGGAGTCGGTGAACAGCAGGCGTGAGCCGCGCTGACGGCCTTCATAGATATGGGTGATGAGGAAGGTACCGATAGACATCGTAATCCCACTCACTACGCCCAGTACAAACATGCACAGCGAGAACATCACCAGACTGTGTCCGACCATCAAGCCCGCAACGGCTAAGATCATCAACACGAAACCGAAAATCAGCTGACGCTTGAGAGGGATGATTTCCATCAACCATGCATTGAGGAAAATAGAGACCAAAATGCCAGCATTAAGGAATGTAAAAGTGTTACTCATGCTGGAAATCGGCAGATTGAAGTATTCTGCGATATTGCCCATCACCATCCCGGTGACAATCACCAATGCACCGGTAAGTGCATAGGAGAAGAAACTGATCCATGTTAGGCGAATGCGGTTGCTGTTGGTCATAGCAAGGCCCGTGTCAGTAGTATTGAGGAAATAGGAAAGTATTTGCGAGGGGTCGAGACAAGAATAATCGATCCCACAAGGCGGCGAATCCTAGCATAGTTACAGGCTATTTTTGTGATGAAAGTCGATTTTTTGCTGTAACTCTATGAATGAGTTTCTTACAAAGGCGATCTGGGTAGACATTATTGGTCTTATTCGCTCATAAATTGCCTTTTCGAGCAATCACCGAACCACGATCAACGATCGTTGGTATAAAGACTTCTGGTGCGCATTTGGGATCGATCAGACGTTCGGTTGCATGCCGTGCCATATCCGTTATTGGGAAATGAAGGCTGGTTAATGCTGGACGTACGAAGGCTGCACGTTCACCGCTGTCGTAACAGATGAGTGAGATGTCATTGGGAATATTGAGTCGATGCTCGGTGATAGCGAGCAATGCGCCGATCGCCATCTCTTCATTGCAGCAATAAATCGCTGTTGGGTGATGGCTTTGTAGCAGCTTATCGGCCATTTGATAACCGCTTTGCATATCGTAATCACCTTCCAAACAGGCAACGGGTTGCAATCCTGCTGCTTGCATCGCATCCAAAAATCCTTGGCGGCGCAGTTGACTTGAAGGTCGGAAGGAGGAACCGCTGATGCAGGCGATTTTGGTGTGCCCAAGTTCGATGAGTCTGTTAGTTGCCATTTGGCTGGCGCGATTATGGTCGAAAGCGATACAGCGATCTTCAAGGCCAGGAACGAGGCGATCCAGAATTGTAAATGCTTTCCCCTGCTGTGCTAGCTGGCGCAATTGCTCGTCACTGAGCGCTCTGACGTGCAGAATCAGCCCGTCGCAGCGTAAATTATATAGACGTTGGATTGCCTGCCATTCATTTTCAGCGCTGTTTTTCCCCTGAGTCACCAGAAGCTGTTTGCGATGGCTTTCGGCCTCACTCTGTACATTGTCCATCAGCGCGCCGAAAAAACCTCCGCGATAGGATGTGGTGACTAAACCTAATGTTTGGCTTTGGCTGGAGGCTAATGCTCTGGCTGCGGGGTGAGGGCTATAGCCTAGCTCGGCAATCGCCATTTCAACCATGAGACGCGTCTTTTCCCTGACGTTACTGTCGCCATTAACGACGCGTGAAACCGTGGCGCGAGATACCCCAGCGCGGGCGGCAACGTCTTCAAGAGTGGTCATGGTTAATTTCCTTATGTCCCCGTCATACTTCAAGTTGCATTTTTGTTGGCTGCCTTCACTCACCCCAATGACTGACTAGAGTAGCTCATCTGGGGGCTCTCACTGGCCGCCTTAATGCAACTCGAACCATTTAGGGTATAGCCGTTTTGAGTCCAACATTGCTGGCAGCTTTAGCACGTCGGCGAGCTAGGTTTTTACCCCAGCAGCGCGATGGGCTGGGGTATGCTTGCTCATTAATTAAATTGTGGCAGATATTCTTTGTTAACCGCCAGCACTTCATCTAATAAAGGTGATGCCAGTGCGGCATCGCCAATGAGTGGGTTAGTGACCAGCGCCAGAAGCGCCGATTTTCTGTCGCCGTGTACTGCGGCTTCAATGGTTAAGCGCTCAAATGATTTCACTTCTTGTGTGAGTCCAACCATTGAGACGGGCAGAGAACCAAAGGCCAACGGATGAGCACCTTGGGCATCCACAATACAGTCAGTTTCAATCACAGCATCATCTGGCAGATCGCGGATCGCCCCGTGGTTTGGTGTGTTAACAACCAGACGCGTGCCTAGATTGTTGTGGATGGCGCAGATCAGTTCCAGTGCGACCTCTGAATAGAAAGAGCCTCCGCGGAAGCTGAGCTGCTCTGGCTTGTGGTCTAAATGCGGATCGGCATACAGCTCAAACAGCTCTTTCTCGACTTTCATCACCTGTTCAGCGCGGGTTCCGCCTTCGCTGGCTTCAGCCATTTCATCTTTCAACATTGAGCGTGTTTGATAGAAATAACGATGGTAAGGGCAAGGGATTGCCCCCAGTGCGCGCAGGAATTCCGGCGGCCAAGGCTCTTCTTTTATGTTGTTCATGGTCAGTGCCGCACCATCGCACAACATGTCGATCACTCGCTGTGTTTGGTCTTGCCCGTCTGCGGTGACCTGATGTACCCACACCATATGATTCAATCCAGCAAAGCGTAGTTGAACGTCCTGATAAGGGCGCTGCAACATTTTTGCGATCATATGGTGCATGGTGACCGGCACGTTACACAGGCCGATGATTTTGGCTTTGGTATAGCGAGAAACGGCTTCGGTGACGATCCCTGCCGGATTGGTAAAGTTGATAATCCACGCATCGGGCGCTAACTGCTCAACTTTACGAGCGATATTCAACATCACGGGGATAGTGCGCAGCGCTTTGGCAAAGCCACCAACGCCGGTGGTTTCTTGTCCAATCAAACCAAATTTCAAACCGAGACGTTCATCGGCGGCACGAGCGGGAAGCTGCCCCACACGCAGTTGAGTTAATACAAAACTTGCGCCGCGGATGGCATCGTCAGGCGAAAAATGTACGGTGACTTTTACGTGCTCAAGACCATTGCGTGCCAGCATCCGGCGGGTCAAATCGGCAATGATATCCACTTTGTGATGGCCAGCCTCTACGTCTACCAAGGCAAGTTCAGACAGCGGAATTTGTTCTGAACGCTGGATAATGCCTTCCACCAGTTCGGGAGTGTAGCTGCTACCGCCGCCAATAATGGCAATTTTTATCGGGATCATGCGAGGCTCTCCTCTTGATCTTGCATAGCAGATTCTTCAGGCAGTCGGCGATACAGTTCGATCATATCTCCCGCCAGATCCTGAATGACCATGGCATTCATCAGATGATCCTGTGCGTGCACGGTAATCAGATTAATTTGTAATTTTCCACAACCCTCATCCATGCCAATCAGCGTCGTCTGGATGCCGTGTGCTTCACGCGTAGCCGCTCTGGACTCATCCATCATTTCTTGCGCACCGACAAAATCTCCGGCTCTGGCGCGTTGAAGCGCCATCAATGCACTGCTACGAGCGCTGCCTGAATGAACCAACAGCTCCATGATCGTTTGTTCAAAATCCATAATTCCTCCGATACATCTTTCAAATCGGTTTAAGGTTGAGGCTGAGTTTCAGCGGCAGCGGCCATTTCTTGGGCTTGCTCATTTTCCTGAGCGAGTAGCTGTTTTTCATAGACTTTAAAGAACGGATACCAAATCAAGATATCGATAACCATCAGCACTAAGACCAGAATCAGCGCTTTGTAGTCCCAAGCGGCGGAGATCATCGCGCCGAGCGGCGCGGGAGCGGTCCATGGGGCTATTGCCACCATTTTTTGTACGAGATCTAAATGCAGCGCTACGTAGGCCAAAATAGCATTGACCATAGGAACGACGATTAACGGGATAAACAGCGTCGGGTTCATCACCACTGGGGAGCCAAACAGCAACGGTTCGTTAATATTGAAGATGGCCGGCACTACGCTAAGTTTGCCGATGGTTCGCAGATGAATTGAACGGCTGCGTAGGTAAAGGATCGCGAGGACTAAGGTAGAACCGGAACCGCCAATACAGACATAAAATGCCCAATAAGGTGCGGTGAGTATTTGAGTTGTTTCCATTCCGTGGGTCATTAACGCAGCGTTGGCGGCAATATTGGCCATAAAAATCGGGTTAAGCAGGCCGGTAACAATGTTGTCGCCATGAATCCCCGCAAACCATAGCAGGTTGGCAATCAACAGTGCTAGCAAGATGGCAGGAAGCGTGTCACCGACGGCGATTAGTGGCTGGAAAACTTGCATCACGGCGGCGGGCAGCAGCAGGTTGAATTCGCTCTGCATAAACAAGCTAACCGGATAGACCGTGAGCAAAATACCGACGACCGGATAGAGTAGTTCAAAGGAGCGGGCTATCGCCGGTGGAACCTGTTCCGGCATACGAATCGTGATGTTGTACTTTTTCAGTAAACGGATCAGTTCAACGGACCAGATCGCACAAATGAGAGCAGTGAAAACCCCTTGGCCACCGAGGTAGTCGAGCGCCATTTTGTTTTCAAGCTGAGGAGCCGCTGCCAGAAGGAATGCCATTAGCGCTAACAGTGCCGCGGTGAGACCGTCGATTCCATAAGATTTTGCCAGACTATATGCAGTACCCACCGTAACAAATACGCTCATTAGCCCCATCGTCATGAAGAAAGGCATGGTGATAGTGTCCCAGTGCGCTTTGGCGAAGGAGAGCCATGCTTGTCCGAACGAGGATGTGGTTTGTGCATCAAATGGCGGGTTGGCGATAATCAACATGATACTGCCGATAATCAGGAAGGGCATGGCTGAAATAAAGCCGTCGCGGATAGCAATGATGTGTCGCTGACTACCGATTTTCCCCGCGAGAGGGGCGATGTGGCTTTCAACCACGCGCATCAATGAAGCATAGAAACTCATAGCAGTGACTCCACAAGGTGAAGATAACGCTGACAGGGAAAATAAGACCCAAATAAGAAATCGTTATGCGATTAGCGCTAGCGCCTTATCGAGCACTTTGTCGCCACGTAGCATGCCGTAGTCCATCATATCGATGACGGCAACGGGCTTGCCAAAAGGCTGGGCGATTGCGCTAAAGCGCGCCAGTTCATACTTCACCTGTGGGCCAAGCAGTACGACATCGGCATCTTGGATACGCTGTTCAAACTCAGCGGCGGGAACGGCTTGAATATCGACTTCAATGTCGCGTTTGGTTGCTTCGGTATTCATTCGTTGAACGAGCATGCTGGTGGACATTCCAGCCGCACAGCACAGTAAGATTTTTTTCATCACCCGCCTCACAAATCAGATTAATAAAAGAGAATTATTTGTTGTAATTGTTAAATGAGAGCGCTCTCATTTGTGTTTAAGACTAGCAACTTTCCTCAAACGGTTTGGGAGATGGTTCGCAAAAATTGACGATGGAATAAACGAGCTAAGGCTAAATTGTGATCTTAATCCCAAATACTTACGGAGGTTAGTGCTGAAAGTCGGCTTTTTATCGGACTTATCCCATCGTTAAGTAAATGTGAGTAAATGGGTAGCTAATAGGTCTAGGCCTAATTAGAATCGTTAGGTTAATTTGTTGTTCACCTGCTTTGAAAAAGCCCGTTGAGAAAGGATGTGTCATGTTCAAAAGAGTATTAGTCACCCTAGCCGCGCTATTTTCGCTGACGGTATTGGCTCCGGCCGCTCTAGCTGCCAATAGCCATGTTTTACTGTCTACGACTGCTGGCAATATTGAGATTGAGTTAGATAGTCAAAAAGCGCCGGTGTCGGTGAAGAACTTCCTCGACTATGTGAACAGCGGGTATTACAACAACACGATTTTCCACCGTGTAATCCCAGGCTTTATGGTGCAGGGTGGCGGTTTCACTGCGGATATGCAGCAAAAAACCACGAATGCGCCTATTAAGAACGAAGCTGATAATGGTTTACGTAATCTGCGTGGCACTATTGCGATGGCGCGTACGGCAGAAAAAGACAGCGCGACTAGCCAGTTCTTTATTAACGTTGCGGATAATGCTTTCTTGGATCACGGCCAGCGCGATTTTGGTTACGCGGTATTTGGTAAAGTGACAAAGGGAATGGATGTCGTGGATAAGATTGCTCAGGTACGCACTGAGAACGTCGGTCCATACCAGAATGTACCTTCAAAGCCGATTGTTATTACGTCGGTGAAAGTTCTGCCATAGTTTCTAAAACTCCCGCTGACGGCTAACGCCGTTCATTGAAGAGGTCGAGATACACGGATCCACCACACCGCGGGGTGCTCTGGCAGCTTACGCCGCTATGACCCCATCGGTGTGCTCTTCCTAAAATCGAATTTAAGTGAACGATGTTACGCTGACGGCGGGCGTTTTACTTTTGGCGCCGTAAAAAATTCTGTAATAGCTCGTGCCCCTGTTCACTCAAAATACTCTCTGGATGAAACTGCACACCCTCAACGTCTAGGGTGCGATGGCGTACGCCCATAATTTCATCTTGTTCGCCGTTGTTTTCGCTCCACGCTGTGATTTCCAGACAGTCGGGCAGCGTTTCTTTTTCCAGAATCAAGGAGTGATAGCGGGTCACCGTGAGTGGATTATTGAGGCCATGGAACACGCCACTGTTGGTATGGCGAATCACACAGGTTTTACCATGCATGACCTGACGAGCACGAACAACCTTGGCACCAAATACCTGCCCCAATGCCTGATGCCCTAAGCAGACACCGAGCAAAGGTATCTTGCCTGCAAAATGTTGTATAGCAGCCAAAGAGATACCGGCTTCATCGGGTGTACAGGGCCCCGGTGATATCACCAGATGCGAAGGTGCTAGGGATTCAATATGTTCAAGCGTTAGCTCGTCGTTGCGGCGCACCACAACGTCTGCCTTGAGCTCACAAAAATATTGATAGAGGTTATAGGTAAAAGAGTCGTAATTATCGATCAACAACAGCATCAGGGGTTCGCTTTGCGCAGTAAAAATATCAGATGCCCCGATGATAAATCATGCGGGGCACAAGTAAGAGGGGCATGAGTAAGAATCGTTATAGCGCTATTTGCGTCCACCCATAATCGAGCCTAAAACACCGCGTAGAATCTGGCGTCCTAGTGAGCTACCGACCTGACGAGCCATGCTTTTAGCCGCAGTTTGCACCACACCATCTTTTTTACCCCCGCGTGGACCGGTGGTGCCGAACAAAATTTCATTCAGACTTCCCATCAATCCGCCGCCTTCTTGTGCGCTGGCTTCCGGTTTTTTCACGTCGGCGGCGCTGGCGTTTTCGTCACCGCTATCGACAGTGCTAAAGCCTTGCTGGGTAATTTTTTCATAAGCGGACTCGCGATCGATGGTTTCATCGTAGCGGCCATAAAGTGGAGAGTGATTGATTGCATGATTTAGCTCATCGGCGGTTAATGGCCCCATGCGAGATTCCGGTGCAATAACCATCGCTCGCTCAACGATGGTTGGACGCCCACCTTCATCCAAAAAAGACACCAAAGCTTCACCCACGCCCAGCTCGGTGATGGCCACTTCGGTGCTGAATTCAGGGTTAGCGCGCAGGGTTTGAGCCGCCGCTTTGACCGCTTTTTGGTCACGAGGCGTGAAGGCACGCAGCGCGTGCTGTACGCGGTTACCCAACTGGCCCAGTACATTATCGGGAATATCCAGAGGGTTTTGGGTGACGAAGTAAATCCCTACGCCTTTGGAGCGAATCAAACGGACTACCTGTTCTATTTTGTCTAGCAGCGCCGCAGGCGCATCGTTAAACAGCAGATGGGCTTCATCGAAGAAGAACACCAGTTTTGGCTGAGCGACGTCACCCACTTCCGGAAGCTGTTCAAATAATTCGGCAAGCAGCCACAAGAGAAACACGGAATAGAGTTTAGGCTGATTAATTAACTTATCGGCGGCGAGGAGATTGATAACGCCCATGCCATTGGCGTCGCAACGCATCAGATCGTTAATATCTAGCATCGGCTCGCCAAAGAAATGGTTAGCGCCCTGCTGGTCTAGCGTGAGCAAACCGCGCTGAATAGCGCCAATGGACGCAGTAGAAATGTTGCCGTACTCAGTAGTGAACTGCTTGGCATTATCCCCCACGAATTGCACCACGGCGCGGAGATCTTTCATGTCGAGCAGCAGCAGATTGTTGTCATCGGCAATCTTGAACACCAGCTGTAGCACACCGGACTGTACGTCGTTGAGATCGAGTAGGCGGGAAAGCAGCAGTGGCCCAAGGTCTGACACTGTCGCGCGAATAGGATGACCTTTCTCGGCAAAAATATCCCAAGGAACCACCGGACACGCCTGCGGTGACCAGTCGGCTACCTGCAAGGCATCTAATCTTTTCTGTAGCTTTTCTGAAAGCGTTCCTGCCGCTGCGATACCGGATAAATCACCCTTTACGTCGGCTAAAAATACGGGAACTCCAATGCGAGAAAACTGCTCCGCCATTTTTTGCAGCGTCACGGTTTTACCCGTGCCTGTTGCACCGGTAATCAGTCCATGGCGGTTTGCCAGAGCGGGAAGGAGATGCAGCGTGACATTTTGATTCTTGGCAATGGTAAGCGGAGCGCTCATGGTCAGTCCTTAAATAAAGAGGCGGAATCTAACTTCCAAGTTCAAAGTATAAGCACGCTGTATCTTAGTCTCAACTTTAGCGTCGTTGCCAAACGTGGGATTCGGAGAAAACCCAAGAGAAAATACGGTTGCCATTGTTTGATTTATTATGCATATTTTATGATTATATTTTCACTCTTTGTGAGTGGGATTTTCTGGCAATGTAAAAAGGATGGTTGCGTAATGGCGAAGCAACAGGCAGTCGCAAGAGACACATTTGAAAAGGTAATGTTGCCTATCTATGCACCGGCAGATTTTGTTCCTGTGCGCGGAATGGGAAGCCGAGTATGGGATCAACAGGGGCGAGAGTATGTGGATTTTGCGGGAGGTATTGCTGTAACGGCGCTAGGGCACTGTCATCCGGCATTGGTGGCAGCTTTACATGAGCAGGGCGAAAAGCTGTGGCATGTTAGCAATGTTTTCACCAACGAACCCGCGCTGCGTTTGGCACAGAAGCTGATTGATGCCACTTTTGCGGAGCGTGTTTTCTTTGCCAACTCCGGTGCGGAGGCAAACGAAGCGGCGTTTAAACTGGCACGTTACTACGCATCGAGCAAAATCAGTCCATACAAATCCAAGATTATTGCGTTCCACCACGCGTTTCATGGCCGCACGTTGTTTACCGTTTCTGTCGGCGGGCAGCCTAAATATTCTGACGGTTTTGGCCCGAAACCTGCGGATATTGTTCATGTACCTTTCAACGATCTCGACGCGGTAAAAGCCGTTATCGACGACCATACCTGTGCCGTGGTTTTAGAACCGGTTCAGGGTGAAGGTGGGGTAATGCCTGCGACTGAAAGCTTCCTTAAAGGCGTGCGCGAGCTGTGCGATCGCCATCAGGCGCTGTTGGTATTTGATGAAGTGCAAAGCGGAATGGGGCGTACCGGTAAGCTGTTTACTTATATGCATTATGGCGTGACGCCGGATATTCTGACTACCGCTAAAGCTTTGGGCGGCGGTTTCCCGATTAGCGCCATGTTGACGACGAATGAAATTGCCAGCGCGATGCATGTGGGAACACATGGTACTACGTATGGCGGCAACCCACTGGCCTGCGCGGTAGCAGAAGCAGCGCTGGACGTGATTAATACTCCAGAGGTTATGGCGGGTATTGAAGAACGTCACTCGCTGTTTGTCGAGGCGTTGGCGAACATAAATGCTAAGTACAACGTCTTCACGCAGGTACGTGGTATGGGGCTGCTACTGGGCGCTGAACTGAGCCCTGAATACCATGGTAAAGCGCGCGATATTCTGCACGCCGCCGCCGCTGAAGGCCTCATGTTGTTAAATGCGGGTCCTGATATTTTGCGCTTTGCTCCATCGCTCGTTGTGGAGTTTGCGGATATCCATGAAGGTATGATGCGATTAGAAAAAGCGATCGGGGCGGTGATAGCTAAAAAATCGTAATGCCTGGCTGTGCGAATGGCAGTGTAAGTCATTTAACTCATGGGGTAATTGATTGTTTATTCGGCATTTTTCACTGATTGAGACAAACGCTTTACCGCTGCCGTCATATCATTGCAGTTGGATTCATACCCATAGTTTGGAATGGATTTAAGTCCATCAATATATTTTTGTTGAGTTGCGCTGTTGTTGGATTGGATCGCCACTGTAGAGGTGGTGGCTAATTCAGCAATCATGTAGGAGTAGCAAAGGTTAGAATTTAGCCGCTGCGAAAATGTGCCAATGAAATACGCGAGTGGCATGACAGAAATGACGGCAAGCGTAGTGAATGCGATATGTATGAGCGGGTATTTTCTGAATAGCAGAAGAGAAACAATAAGTATTATTTGAAATGATATTAGCAGTAAAAATTGTATATTTATCAATAGTTTGGCGTTTATCTTGGCATGAAGAAGAATATACGCCATTTCTTGAAAGACACGGGAGAAATTTAATCCCTTAATCGACGGCTCATCCAAATCCCATGATGTGGTCGTTGCCGCCAGGCTATCGATGAAATGGTATGCATGGCGCGCAGGTGCGCAATGATTCGGCGTAGATGGACTTCAATCTGGGTTACGGGCATTCCACTGGTTTCCTGCTCATCAGACTGGAAGACGGCGGCGTTATTGCTCAAGGTTGGCCCATCGTGTTCTAAGCGTTGCTGACAGAGCTGCAAGGCGATTTCACAGCGCTGCAAATAGTCTTGCGCTAGGTTTTCAGTCAACATGTAGTGATCTCGGGCGAGGATTGTCATTGCGTTAAGATGCTCCACGATAAACTGGCTGTGAGTGATCCACAGACGCATGTCGGTAAGATATCTGGAATCAAACCCCGGCTCCTGCATCGCCTGATTTAGCGAGGTGAATACGGCATTATGTGCCTGATTGACCTTCATGCGGGCATAGGCTAAATCGGTTGCTTTCGGTTCAGGAGAGAGCAGTAGGCGAAGCTCATCTTGATATGCCTCTAGTGCCTGATGAGCATTTTTGCGCAGTAGACCACTTTGCCATTGTGGCCATAGCCAGATGGTACTTGCGAAGGCGAGAATACAGCCGAGTACGGTATCAATCAGTCTTGGAACCAAGAAATGGAGCCCATTGAGCTGTAAAAGCTGTAGGGTATAAACGGCAGTTACGGTGAAACCAATCACCGCCAGCCCGTAGTTTTTACGTAGTACCAAATAGGCTGCAATGGTGATCACCAGCATACAGGCCAAGGTGACATTTAGCGGTAGGTCTAACTGTAGTAATCCCGCAGCAATAATCAGTCCAGCAAAGGTTCCTAGCGCACGGTGCTGGATCCTCACCCGCGTTGCATTATAGCCATTTTGAATGACCAGCATGGTCGTGAGCAAAACCCAGTAGGGTTTTGGCAGATGGAATAACATCCCCAAACTGCTGCCCGCAGCGAGAGTAATGCCTAAACGCGCTGCATTACGTAGCGCTACGGATTTAAATGAGAGATAGGCGCGTAATGCAGGCCAAAAAGGAAGGCGTTGCTGTGTAGACATCAGATTGCGCTGATAGAGAGGACGCTGACGAACTAGCAATCGAGCTACACGGCTAAAATGGTAATAGCAAAACTTTCCAACGGGGTTATCTGGGTGCTGATTAGCCAGCTTTTCCAGCGCGGCTAGCTCGTTATCCATCGAAAAATGTTTGGGGTAGCGGTGATACAGAATATCGCCAGCCACCGTTCTGAGCCTCTCTGATATGACTTGAGCGTTGCGGCGCAAAATAGCTTCAGCCTGACTTTTGGCGACTAGGCTTTGCACTTCATCGGGCTGAGATAAGCTAACGGTAATATGTTCTTGAAGATCCAATGCAACTTGAAAATAGCGCAGTAGACGTTTGTACTCAGGATTATGCACCAGAGATAACATGTGCATTTGTTGGTAGAGCTGGGTAATTAAGTCCATCACTTTTTGCTGGCGCTGTAGCAGCGGCGGCAAGGCCGTTTCTGGATCGATATGCTGAGTTAGCAAGCTATATTTGGCGTCCATATAGTCGCCTAGCTGCGTGTATAGCTGGCTGAGATTTTCTCGGATCGGCTGCCCTTTCCATAAGAGAAACCAGAACCAAGTAAAAGCGCCATACCAGATGGTGCCAACAATATAAAGCAATGGCCCGTGCCAGATGGGAACTGTTCCAGCCATACTTAGCGTAAATATCGAAGCGACGAGTGCTGCGGGAAGAAGCCTAGCGTGTAGGGGGCTGATCTCACCGTTAACGCCGAGCAGTAACGCAAGCCCAAGCATGATAAGCGGCAGCGGAATTTGCCATAGCAGGCATTGTTGCAATAAGAAACTGGAAAACGCGAATAGGCTGCCGCCAACGATTAATCGTTTGATGAAGCGCTTATGAGGAGTATCGAGCCCTGCAATGTTGCAGCAGGCTGGCACCAAAGAAAACATTAGACCAAGCTGTAGATTGCCGGTCAGTAGGCCAAATAAAACAGGGAGGCACAGCACCAGCGTTTGACGCAGTGCATAGTTGACTTCCGGGTGGTAGATAAACCGCCGCCACATAATGAAAGAAACCCGTGCAGCGATGCTACACGGGCATCATTTATCAGCGAGTGCCGTAAACGACGATGGTTTTTCCGTGCGCGGAGATCAGATTTTGATCTTCCAGCATCTTCAGAATGCGACCAACGGTTTCACGGGAGCAGCCAACGATCTGGCCGATTTCCTGACGAGTAATCTTGATCTGCATACCATCTGGATGAGTCATGGCATCTGGCTGTTTTGCCAAATTCAGCAGCGTCTGTGCAATACGGCCAGTCACGTCTAAGAACGCCAGGTTGCCCACCTTTTCAGAGGTAACCTGTAAGCGGCTAGCCATCTGAGCAGAAAGGCGCATCAGAATATCTGGGTTAACCTGAATCAGTTGGCGGAATTTCTTGTAAGAAATTTCAGCAACTTCACAGGCTGTTTTTGCACGAACCCAAGCGCTACGTTCTTGTCCTTCCTCAAATAAGCCCAGTTCACCAATGAAGTCGCCCTGATTAAGATAGGAAAGGATCATTTCTTTACCTTCTTCATCTTTAATCAATACTGCAACGGATCCCTTAACGATGTAGTACAGGGTTTCCGCCTTCTCGCCTTGGTGGATCAGGGTACTTTTGGACGGATACTTGTGGATATGGCAATGAGACAAGAACCATTCAAGAGTCGGGTCTGTTTGCGGTTTGCCGAGAACCATTCGCTATTATCCTCTGTTGTTATCGCGGCCCTAATATCGGGATACTGATCCAGACAGTGTGCTTATTGTGGCACGGGGCTTTGCTTATTAACTTGTTATAGCACTGCATAATCGAGATATAGAGTAATAGGCTAAGGTAATTGTTTCCTAGAGTTATTGATCTATACCCGTTTCAATCCATAAAGATCCATTTCGGCATAGTTTGTAGCACAGCTTTGTTCAGGTGTCTCGTGTTGTCTCGCTTCAGCATCAGAAGTGAGGCCTCTGATTGCCTGTTTTTTACAGAAAGCGTAGTCTGATGACAGAATTTAACCAAAGGGGCGATAAACATGCAGGCACGAGTGAAATGGGTTGAAGGAATGACTTTTCTGGGCGAATCGGCTTCAGGACATCAGATTCTTATGGACGGAAACGCTGGTGATAAAGCGCCAAGCCCAATGGAAATGGTATTGATGTCAGCAGGGGGTTGCAGCGCCATTGACGTCGTTTCCATTTTACAGAAAGGACGATTGGACGTGCGCGATTGTGAAGTCAAATTGACGTCTGAACGTCGCGAGGAAGCTCCGCGCTTGTTTACCCATATCAATCTGCATTTTATTGTCACCGGCAAAGGCCTTACGGATAAAGCCGTTGAGCGCGCCGTTGCGCTTTCTGCGGAAAAATACTGCTCTGTTGCGTTGATGCTGGGTCAAGCCGTGAACATTACCCATAGTTTTGAAACTATCGTGGTGGAGTAATTTGATTCACTTCATCAGGCACCGGTGGTTTTGTGCCAAGGTGCCTGATATCGCGTAACACGTTGTTATTCGATTTTCTTCCCTTCGATAAGCCGTTGCACCAACGGCGTCATGATCAGTTCCATTGCTAACCCCATTTTCCCTCCCGGAACCACCAACGTATTAATATGCGAGATAAACGATCCTTGCAGCATCGCGAGTAGATAGGGGAAATCAATATTGTCTAACCCTTGAAAATGGATCACCACGAAACTTTCATCTGACGAAGGGATCGCTTTAGCGGCAAAAGGATTAGAGGTATCAACCGTTGGTACGCGCTGGAAGTTGATATGCGTGCGGGAAAACTGGGGGGTAATGTAGCCGATGTAGTCTTCCATGGAGCGAACAACGGAATCCATCACGGCTTCGCGTGAATGGCCGCGCTCACCGGTATCGCGCACCAGTTTTTGAATCCACTCTAGGTTAACGATGGGCACTACGCCGACCAGTAAATCGACATGCTGAGCCACATTGTGTTGCTGCGTGACGACTCCGCCGTGTAATCCCTCATAGAATAAAACATCTGTCGGCTCTGGCAACGGTTCCCACGGCGTGAATGTGCCGGGAACCTGATTGTAGGGAACGGCTTCATCGTAGGTATGCAGATATTTACGCGAGCGCCCACGACCATGCTGACCATATTCGATAAAGCTTTGTTCGAGAAAAGAGAAATCATTGGCCTCGGGGCCGAAATAGCTGATATGACGCCCTTGCTCGCGGGCTTTTCGGATTGCAGCGTCCATTTCTGGGCGGGTATACCGGTGGAAACTATCGCCTTCCAACTCAGCGGCTTTCAGATGGAACTGTTGAAAGATCTTGCGGAAGGCTACGCTGGTGGTGGTAGTGCCGGCTCCACTGGAGCCGGTCACGGCAATGATCGGGTGTTTCGCTGACATAATTAACACGGCTCCGGTGGTTGGGGGGCTACGGTTTATCGTAAATTGTAATAACTTACATCTATGGTTGTATCCTGTATTTGGATATCGCTCCACTCTTTTGGCACAGCTTTTAACTGACCGCCGAGAATGATGTCTTTAATCTTAGCGGCATCCAGTGTGTTGTTGTCCAAAGTATCTCTATCGTTAAAGCGGATATGAGCAGCAATGACCCAACTCTGTTTCTTATAAGTATAAACTTGGCAGAAAGGCTTTTTGGGATCGTTGAAATTGCACAGTACATGCTCTTTATTCCCATCATTATTCAGATCTAACGTTGTGACAACACAAGCGTTAGCGATTAAATAGCAATCGCCAATGTCATTTCCTCGGCCGAGATCGTTTGGCAAAGATTCCCACCACGTTGATTCTGGTGAAGGTGTTCCGACCGCCAGCTGAATGTTCTTGCGTGCTATTTCTGGTGTAAACGCCGCATAGGGTCTTTTATCATCATCGCCATAGGATCCCCAGCGAGTGGTTTGTAATAGCGTTTTCTCCAGCTTGAGTTTACGCCGTGGATCGCTGACAAATTTGATATCAGACCGTAGCGCCTGTAGCGCATCGTTGCCTCTGCGGCCGCTGTCAAAACGTAGCATGATGAGATCTAAACCATCAGGAGATACCTTTCCTGTGGAATATCGATTCATTTGGTCGTTCACGCTAATGCGATAAGGATCGATGATCGGAGAGTTGCACAGAACCACAATCACTGCGATTAACCACATCATTTTTTTGTTGATGCTGCCAAGCGAGTGCAGCCAGATGTTATTTTTGCGAACCACGGCGCTTGCATAGGCAAGGGTTAAGCAAAGAGAGAGACCGACAACGACTGAAGCCCTGAGTCGATCGGGAGTCCAGCCATATTGCACGATGCGCTGGCCCAAATAATAGGTGGACAGTATCGCGTAGATCGGCAAAACAAGCAGGGAACCGTTGATGATATAGCGGATTAAATTTGGATACGGTTTTTTATCTATGCCATCGGAACTCAAATATATCGCATTGACCAGCAGGGCTAACAGTAGAGACATGGTGGTTAGCAATGTGGTTGCAGACGACCATTTATCGGTTAGCGCATCGATACCGGTAAACGGGAGGCTGAAGATAAAAATCAGAGCGAAAAACGATAGCAAAGGTAGTAAGCCTTTTACCATCAGGGATAAAAGGTTACGTACGGTAATGATTAATTTTGGATGGGTGCGGCTAATGAGAACGCCAATGGCAACAATCAGACCGTTAGCAAGGTACATGAATATTTCATGTCTGAAAAAGAGCTCATAAAAGAAATCAATGCCAATCAGTTTGAATAGACCCGCTCCCAGCGACAAGATCCCCCACATCAAACCCGAAATCAGCAAGGTTAGCACGGCGGTAATGGTGTTTTTCCATATATTGCCGTGCAGTTCAGAGTAGTCGATGGGAGAGCTAGGATTATTTATTCGTGCCTGTAACCATGGAAGGGTAACAAACACGATAAGGAATAACGCGAGATAAAACGTTCCGAATAGACTGCCGTAATCTCTTACTCCTACATCATTCCATTTTATCCAAGCTGTCATTGCCACGAATATGGCGGTATAGGCCAGCAGGGCTTTCCACAATATTTTGTCTCGTAGAGTATTCACAGACAGCACGAATATCAGGGGCAGAGAGCCCGATAAAACTTGTGTGTAAAGCAGCGCTGAACTATGGGGGATCATCCACTCGCGATCGCTGAAGTGGTTACACAGATAAAGCAAACATCTTTGAATGAGACAGACTAAAATAATGACTATGCGCGTTTTGAGCGGTAGGTCAGAGGGCGAGACTTGGGTCTTGCTATGATGTGCTGCGAGTAGAGACATCCATGATTCTCCTTATTGCGTAAAGTGAGGTTTTTTGACCACAAATTGAGCATAACGTTTGGATGCCTATACTTATTATTGGTTTTACTAAGGCTTATAGCTGAAGCCTACTCATACTCTTCTGGGGTATCACGGAACTGCCCTTTCGGCATGATATTGACCGTTTCATGCAGCTCTGACCACACCAAAACAGCTTCGCCATTCTTTAGCTGGCGGCGGACATCTTCAACTTTTTGCGTCAGCGATTTCTCGTGGACACCGTAATCAGTGCCTTCTCGCAGCACAAAAGATTCGATCAGGCTATCCAACGTATCCGTTGCTAAATTCTCCCAAGGAATAATCACTGTGCTTTCTCCAAATGTGGGGCTAACCAATCAGGGATACGTTGCTCGAGCCACATCTGAGGCTTTTTAAAACTGCCGCTGATGAAGCCAACGTGTCCACCAAATTCGGTAAGCTGATATTCAATATTAGACGGTAAATCTTCAGGCCGAGGGATCACTTCTGGTGTCATAAACGGATCGTCTTTGGCATGAATGATCAACAGCGGCACGGTTATTCTAGGGAGTAAAGGTAACGCACTACAGCGGCGATAATAGTCGGTTGCGTTATCAAAGCCGTGAATGCGAGAGGTGATGACGTCGTCAAAATCGCGAATGCGTTTCAGGTTTTTTAGCGCTTTTAGATCGAGTGGTAATGTATTTGGGTAACGCTCTAATTTGCGCTGAGCATTTTGCTTGAGTTGCCCAAGGAGATAGTTTTGGTAGACGCGTGAAAAGCCCTGTTCTAACCGATATGAGCAAGGTTCAAGCATCAGTGGGGCTGAAACAACCACGGCTGCATCCAGCGTGGCGTTGGCACCTTCCTGACCCAAATAGTAGGCCAGCATATTGCCGCCGAGCGAAACGCCGACGGCTGCGGTAGGCACTGCTCCGTGAGTTTCGCGTAGCCAGTTGAGAAAGAATCGTGCATCTTCTGTTTCACCGGAATGATAGATACGGTTCATTTTGTTGGGCTCACCGCTGCACCCGCGAAAATGCATCACCACACCCAGCCAGCCCGCTTCTTTCCAAGCATGCAGCAGGCCGTGCGCATAAGGACTATAGAAACTGCCTTCCAAACCGTGAAATAGGACCACGCGCGGCTTATGTTGAGCCTGCTCCGGTGGTTCGCTCCAGGCCAGATCGATAAAATCTCCGTCGGGCAAGGCTAAGCGTTGCCAATGAGGCTGTAATAACACCTTGCGGCGAAATAATCTGGGCAAAATAGTTTGCAGGTGCGGATTGCTGATCCCGCGCATGGGTGAGAATTGATTATTCATAAGGTGATTAATTTTCATGTCATCTTTCTTGTGCGATCAATATCACACTGATAGCTTCAAGGTCACGACAAACATCATTAAGGGTGAGGAGTTTTCAGTAGATGGAGCTTGGATTATTTCTTTCGATGCTGGGGTTTTTATGGGTGGCGGCGATCACCCCAGGCCCAAACAATATGTTATTGACGTCATCTGGCGCCAATTTCGGTTTTATGCGATCGATTCCGCTGATGCTGGGCATTATGCTGGGAATGCAGTCGTTGCTGTTGTTGGTGGCTTTTGGCGTGGGGAGCTTGCTGCTGGTCTATCCCGCGCTGCATACCACGCTAAAAATACTGGGTAGTGCCTATCTTCTGTATATCGCCTGGAAGATCGCGAGCTCAAGCTATGAAAAACTCGATCCTAATGCCGTGAAAGTTAAAAAGCCGGTTAACTGGTATCAAGGTTGGCTACTCCAGTTTTTAAATCCCAAAGCGTGGCTGATGGGATTGGGAGCCGTGGCGAGTTTCAGCTTGGCTGGCTCGGGCTATAACCATTCTATTATTGCTATCAGCATTGCGATGTTCATGGTGAATTTGGTCTCCGGCATTATCTGGCTTGGTTTCGGCACCGTGATTGGCCGTTTGCTCAATAGCCGTCGTGCTTGGTTTACCTTTAATATCTCAATGGGCCTGCTGACGGCGGCCTGTGTGTTATTAATCTGGCATTAAATTTGGCGTCTCCGGTGATGCCGGAGGCTCGTCCATTTCCGTCTTATTCCCTCCCTAAGCCTTCACGTTAGCCCGCAGAACGAGAAAACTCAATTATCGCTATTTGGAATAAAGAATACTTTTTTATTCCTTCTTTACTAAATCAGGCTCGGCTACAACTGTGTTTAGCGCGGGGCATATTGCTCCAGATACAGAAAAATGAGCGGAGCATATGATGATGAGTAAAACCTTTTCCTTACGCGGCGTTGCGGCGTTTCTTTCGCTGACGTTGGCAGCAACGAGTGCCTACGCGTTGGATGTCACCGTGGCCTATCAGACGTCGGCTGAGCCCGCGAAAGTTGCACAGGCAGATAACACGTTTGCTAAAGCCTCTGGAGCCAATGTGGATTGGCGCAAGTTTGATAGCGGTTCCAGCGTGGTAAAAGCGTTAGCCTCCGGTGATGTGCAGATTGGCAATATTGGTTCCAGCCCGCTGGCGGCTGCCGTTAGCCAAGGACTGCCAATAGAAGTTTTCCTGCTAGCCTCGCAGCTAGGAAACTCGGAAGCGCTGGTGGTGAAAAAAGAGATTAAGTCTCCACAGGATCTCATAGGCAAACGCATTGCCGTACCGTTTGTTTCTACCACTCACTACAGCTTGTTGGCCGCACTGAAACACTGGGGGATTAAGCCCGATCAACTCACCATTCTGAATCTTCAGCCACCGGCGATAGCCGCAGCGTGGCAGCGTGGTGATATCGATGGCGCATACGTTTGGGCACCTGCGGTTAACGAGCTAGCGAAAACGGGCAGCGTATTAACGGATTCTGAGCAGGTAGGTCAATGGGGCGCGCCAACACTGGACGTTTGGGTTGTACGTAAGGATTTTGCTCAGCAACATCCCGATGTCGTAACGGCATTTGCTCGCACGACGCTGGCCGCACAGAAAGCTTATTTGGCAGAGCCAGACCACTGGCTTAAAGAGAGTCAAAACATCGATAAGCTCGCCAAACTGAGCGGCGTACCGCAGGAACAAGTGCCAGGGCTGGTTAAGGGAAATCGCTATCTGCCTGTTGCAGAGCAGGTGAGTGAACTGGGGCAACCGGTTGATAAAGCCATCTATGACACCGCTGTGTTCTTACAGCAGCAGGGCAAAATTCCTCAGGTGGCTAAAGACTATCGTCGTTTTGTTAATAATCAGTTTGTGAAGCAGGTACAGGCTGAACCTCAGTCATAAGGAGCATTTCATGCTGTCAGTGAATCATCTCAGTGCGTCCTATGACGGAAAAAAGGTTCTCGATGATATCTCATTACAGATTGCGAGCGGACAATTGGTGGTGGTTCTCGGACCCTCCGGATGTGGAAAAACGACCCTACTGAGTTTGGTGGCGGGGTTTAGTCAGCCGGATTCCGGTTCCATTAGTCTGTCTGGACGTAACGTCTCTGGACCCAGCGCGGAACGCGGCGTGGTATTCCAGAATGAAGGACTATTGCCGTGGCGAAATGTGTTAGCCAACGTCGCGTTTGGTTTACAGCTACAGGGCGTGGCGCGCGAGGAGCGCACGTCGATTGCTTTACGCATGCTGCGATGGGTGGGGTTGGAAGGCTACGAACGTCACTTCATCTGGCAGCTTTCAGGCGGTATGCGTCAGCGTGTCGGCATTGCGCGCGCGTTGGCAGCAGATCCACAGCTATTGTTGCTGGATGAACCTTTTGGTGCGCTGGATGCTTTTACCCGTGAACAGATGCAGGAGTTATTGCTAGGTGTGTGGCGCAAGACGGGTAAACAGATTTTACTGATTACGCACGATATCGAAGAAGCGGTTTTTTTAGCCTCTGAGCTGATCCTGTTATCGCCGGGACCCGGACGGATCGTCGAACGTTTGGCGCTGAATTTTGGTCAGCGTTATGCGGATGGAGAACCGTGCCGAGCCATTAAATCCGATCCTGCATTTATTGAACGTCGTGAATATGTGTTGTCGCGTGTTTTTGAACAGCGAACTCCACACGTTCAGGAGGCATGGCTATGAGTATTCACTCGACGCTAAAAAACGATACGCGAGAGGTAGTCGGTAACTCAGCAGTGTCTCGAGGGAGAAAAGTTAGAGTTCCCTCTAACGTTGTTGTCAGCGCATTCACGCTGCTGGTGATTTTGGCCGTGTGGTGGGCTGTTACGGCGCTGCACCTCATCAGTCCACTTTTTTTACCCGCGCCGCAACAGGTGTTGAAACAGTGGGTCAGCATCAGTACCCAAGGTTTTATGGACGCGACGCTAGGCCAGCATCTGGCCGCAAGTCTAAGCCGTATTCTGATAGCGCTGCTGGCGGCGGTGGTGATTGGCGTACCGGTCGGCATTGCCATGGGATTGAATCCCACGGTGCGCGGAATTCTTGATCCCATTATTGAAATTTATCGTCCAGTGCCACCGTTAGCTTATCTTCCACTGATGATTATCTGGTTTGGTATTGGTGAAACGTCCAAAATTCTGCTCATTTATCTGGCCATTTTTGCCCCAGTAACTCTAGCCGCTGCTGCTGGAGTACGAAGTGTGGAGCAGGTGAGAGTGCGCGCTGCTCAGGCGCTTGGGGCGAGCCGTTGGCAGGTGTTGTGGTACGTGGTGCTACCAAACGCCTTGCCTGAAATTTTAACCGGTTTACGTATTGGCCTTGGCGTTGGTTGGTCGACGCTGGTTGCCGCTGAGCTGATTGCGGCTACGCGTGGTTTAGGATTTATGATTCAGTCCGCAGGTGAATTTTTAGCGACTGATGTGGTTATCGCTGGCATTAGCGTCATCGCGTTTATTGCCTTTGCATTGGAACTGGGCTTGCGAGCTTTGCAGCGCCGCTTAACCCCGTGGCATGGAGTAAAAAAATGAACGAACGTTTAACTATTCAGCCGCTGAGTCCTGCCATTGGTGCCGTGGTGAGTAATCTTAATCTCTCTCGTCCACTGAGCGACGCCCAGTTTGAACAGCTGTATCACGCGTTGTTGAAACATCAGGTGCTGTTTGCGCGTGAACAGGTCATAACGCCGTTGCAGCAACGCGAGTTGGCATCACGGTTTGGTGATCTGCATATTCATCCTGTTTATCCGCATGCGGCGGGCGTGGAGGAGATCATTGAGCTGGATACTCACCATGACAATCCGCCAGATAATGATAACTGGCATACCGACGTTACCTTCATTGAGAATCCGCCTTTGGGCGCAATTCTGGCCGCCAAGCGTTTACCTGAAGTGGGAGGCGATACACTGTGGTCGAGTGGTATTGCGGCCTATGAAGCACTTTCACCTCAATTGAAAGTGCTATTGAGCGGGCTACAGGCTGAGCACGATTTTGAAAAGTCGTTTCCTGAGCATAAACATTTGCGTTCAGAAGAAGAGCATCAGCGTTGGCTGCAGGCCAAACGCCAGCATCCGCCGTTGTTGCATCCGGTGGTGCGAACTCATCCCGTCAGCGGGCGTCAGGCGTTATTCGTGAATGAAGGTTTTACCACGAGACTGATTGGGATACCCCAGCAAGAAGGCGAAGCCTTATTGCAGTTCTTGTTCCGCCATACGACCAAGCCAGAGTTTCAGGTTCGTTGGCGCTGGCAGCAAGACGATATTGCGATTTGGGATAACCGTGTGACTCAGCACTATGCTAACGCTGACTATTTGCCTCAGCGTCGCATTATGCATCGCGCAACGATTCTCGGAGATAAGCCGTTTTATCGAGGCTAGTGGGATGGCTTATTGAGTAGACCCGCGCTCAGCGTTGAAGTGAGCGCGGGGGGAGAAAAAACTCTTGGCAGCGAGGTTTAGTCGTTTTCTGCTTCGAAGGCCAGCGTCATGGCTTCCAATTTTTCCTGACCATCTAACCATTCCATTTCGGCTTCTTCTAGCGCGGCTTTGGTTTGGTTTTGTTGCTGTAAGCACTCTGTGAGCTCTGCTTTGCGGCTAATGTCATACAGATCACTGTCAGACAGTTTTTCTTCCAGCGTTGCGAGCTGTGCACTCAGTTTTTCCATCTGCTGTTCCATCTTCATGATGTGCTTGCGGATGGGCTGGGTTTGAGTACGGAACTCGGCGGCGCGACGCTTTTGATCTTTACGCGCTTGAGCACTATTACCGCTGGTTTCACCTTCAGTCTTGTTCGAATCTTGCTGTGTCTGTTGGCGTTGAAGATCGATCATCCACTGCTGGTAATCTTCTAGATCGCCAGCAAACGGTTCGACCTGACCATCGTGAACCAGATACAGATCGTCGGTAGTCGAACGCAATAAGTGACGGTCATGGGAGACGACAACCAGTGCACCTTCGAAATCAATCAGTGCTTCGGTCAGTGCCTGACGCATGTCCAAATCGAGGTGGTTGGTGGGTTCGTCGAGCAGCAGTAGGTTAGGACGTTGCCAAACAACCAGTGCGAGTACTAAACGAGCTTTCTCGCCCCCAGAGAAGCGAGCCGTATGCTCGGTCACTTTATCGCCACGGAAGCCGAATCCTCCGAGATAGTCACGTAATTGCTGTTCAGTTTCACGTGGGGCGATGCGAGTGAGGTGCTGTAGCGGCGACTCGTCAGCACGTAAATATTCCAACTGATGCTGTGCGAAGTAGCCCAGCTTCACACCTTTGGCTAGGCCGATTTCTCCCTTCTGTGGCGCAAGCTCTCCTGCCAACAACTTAATGAGCGTAGATTTACCTGCGCCGTTGCGGCCCAACAGGCCAATGCGTGAGCCGGGAACCAAATTCAATTTGATCGAATCAAGAATGGTTTTGTCGCCATATCCAGCACTGACTTTTTCCATTCGCAGCAACGGATTTGGCAAACTTTCTGGTTCACGGAAGCTGAAATGGAATGGGTTGTCGACGTGTGCAGGAGCAATTAACTCCATGCGCTCCAGCATTTTAACGCGGCTCTGTGCCTGTTTCGCCTTCGAGGCTTTGGCTTTAAAGCGGTCGATATAGCTTTGCAGATGTGCAACGCGCTGTTGTTGGCTTTCATACATTGACTGTTGCTGTGACAGCTTGGTCGCACGCTGCTGTTCAAACGATGAGTAGTTGCCGGTGTATTCAAACAGCTGCTCTTGTTCAATGTGTAGAATTTTATCCACGATAGGATCGAGGAAATCGCGGTCATGCGATATCAGAATCAAGGTGCCGGTGTAGCTTTTTAACCAACGCTCTAACCAGATAACCGCATCTAAATCAAGGTGGTTGGTTGGTTCGTCGAGCAAAAGCAGGTCTGAGCGGCAAATTAGTGCCTGAGCGAGGTTGAGGCGCATACGCCAACCACCGGAGAATGATTTTACCGGTTCTTCAAGCTGGCTTTGGCTAAAACCTAAACCATGTAACAGGCTGGATGCGCGTGAGCGAATGGTCCATGCCTGAATCGCATCAAGCTTACCGTGAATGAGCGCAATGGCATTGCCGTCGTTACGTTCATTGGCATCATTAAGTTCGGCCTCGAGCTGGCGAAACTCACGATCGCCGTCGAGGACATACTCTAAGGCCGGAATATCTAAGGCCGGAGTTTCCTGGTTTACCCACGCTAACGCCCAGTTACCAGGGAAATTGAAGCTGCCAGCGTCGGCAGTCATTTCACCTTTTAACAGCGACAGCAGCGTTGATTTCCCACAGCCATTTTTACCCACCAGACCAACCTTTTGGCCGGGGTTAACCGTAGCACTGGCATTGTCCAGCAGAACGCGCGTACCGCGTCGAATTTGTAGCGATGAGAAAACAATCATAAAGCGCCGTCTATTGATAATGTGTTAAATTGTCGTTGTTTTAGCGTGAACAATAATGAGTATTCAGAACACGCACACTATTAATTTTAATCTTAGCGCTGCATGGTAGCTGAAATGCTCACCGATGACGACGCTTTGGGGAGGGGAATAGATGTCGCAGCCACCGAAAGTATTGCTGCTGTATGCCCATCCGGAATCACAAGACTCGGTTGCGAATCGAGTTCTACTGCAGCCGGCACAACAATTGGAACATGTCACTGTGCACGATCTCTACGCGCACTATCCTGATTTTTTTATTGATATTCACCATGAGCAGAAGCTGCTGCGTGAGCATCAGGTCATTGTTTTTCAACATCCTTTATATACCTATAGCTGTCCGGCTTTACTCAAAGAGTGGCTCGATCGCGTGCTGACGCGTGGTTTTGCCAGTGGTGTAGGGGGAAACGCTCTGCGTGGAAAGTATTGGCGTAGCGTGGTGACTACCGGCGAACCTGAAGGGGCATACCAAATGGGCGGCTATAACCGGTACACCATGGATGAAGTTTTACGTCCTTTCGAGCTCACTGCGGGGATGTGCCATATGCATTGGATGTCCCCAATGGTGGTGTATTGGGCGCGTCGGTTAAAACCGGATGTATTACAGAGTCATGCCAAAGCTTATGGGCAATGGCTGGAGTCACCATTAGCTGGAGGCGGTAGCTTATGACTGAAGAGGGCTCACTCTTACCAGCAATACTGCTGTTTTTATTTGCGGCAGTGGTAGCAGTGCCGATTGCTCGGCGGATTGGCATTGGCACGGTACTTGGCTTTTTGATTGCAGGAATTGCGATTGGGCCTTGGGGGCTAGGCTTTATTCGAGATGTGGATGAGATCCTGCATTTTTCGGAGCTTGGCGTTGTATTCCTATTGTTTATTATTGGGTTGGAACTGAATCCGAGCAAACTTTGGTCGTTGAGACGCTCCATTTTTGGTGTCGGAGCTGGGCAGGTATTGCTCACCGCTGCCATTTTGGGGGGATTACTGTTACTGACCGATTTTTCTTGGCAGGCTGCCGTTATTGGTGGGATTGGGTTAGCCATGTCTTCAACGGCGATGGCCTTGCAGATGATGCGAGAAAAGGGCATGAACCGCAATGAGGGCGGGCAGCTCGGTTTCTCGGTTCTGTTGTTTCAGGATATGGCCGTAATCCCTGCATTAGCGCTAATTCCTGTGCTGGTGGGCTCTAGTAACAAAGATACTGACTGGGCGTTTATCGCGATGAAGGTTGGTGCGTTGTTAGGAATGTTGATCGGCGGCCGCTATTTGCTGCGCCCGATCTTCCGCTACATCGCTGCGACCGGTGTCCGTGAGATATTTACCGCTGCGGCGCTTTTGGTGGTGCTGGGCTCTGCCATGTTTATGGATGCGCTAGGAGTGTCTATGGCGATGGGCACGTTCATTGCGGGCGTTCTGCTGGCAGAAAGCGAATTTCAGCACGAACTGGAGATCGCTATTGAACCATTTAAGGGACTGTTGCTGGGGTTATTTTTTATCTCCGTAGGCATGGCGTTAAATCTGGGCGTTTTATATACCCATTTGCCAGAAGTCTTGATGGGTGTGGCTATCTTAGTTGTGGTGAAAGGGGGCGTGTTATATCTACTGGCACGTATTGCGGGGATTCGTCGTTCTGTGCGTATGCAGTTTGCCTCGGTGCTTAGCCAAGGCGGTGAATTTGCATTTGTGTTGTTTTCCGCCGCCAGTACCCAAAAACTGCTGCAGGGTGATCAGATGGCGCTGCTGCTGGTGATCGTCACGTTGTCTATGGTGACGACGCCTTTGCTGATGCAGTTGGTCGATAGGATACTGGAAAAACGCTACAACCCTTCGGATGAAAGTGAAGAAACGCCTTTTGTGGAAGATGACGATCCTCAGGTCATTATCGTTGGGTTTGGGCGTTTTGGTCAGGTGATTGGGCGTTTACTGATGGCAAACAAAATGCGCATTACGGTTCTGGAACGTGACGTGAGCGCGGTCAGTGTGATGCGCCGCTACGGATATAAGGTTTATTACGGCGATGCGACCGAACTTGAGTTATTGCGTGCGGCTGGTGCAGAAAAGGCCGAAGCTATCGTTATCACCTGTAATGAACCCGAGGATACGTTGGCGGTGGTTCATTTGTGCCAACAACATTTTCCACATTTAAAAATTCTGGCGCGCGCGCGTGGTCGTGTTGAAGCGCATGAGTTGCTGATGGCAGGGGTGAGTCAATTTAGCCGTGAGACATTTTCTAGTGCATTAGAATTAGGACGTAAGGCATTGATGGAATTAGGTATGCATCCACATCAAGCACATCGGGCTCAGCAGCATTTTCGGCGTCTAGATATGCGGATGCTGCGTGAACTCATGCCTCATCATCAGGGTGATGTTACCCAAATTTCACGCGTGAAAGAGGCCAGACGCGAGCTAGAGGATATTTTTCAGCGCGAGATGCAGCATGAGCGTCGGCAGATGAATGATTGGGATGAGGAAGAGCTGTGATGATATCGAATCAATAAGGTAACAAAATGAAAAAGAGATTTATTGCAGGGGCAACATGTCCAGCCTGTAAAGCGCAAGATACGCTGGTGGTCTGGCGTGAGAATAATATTGAACATGCAGAATGCGTTAAGTGTGGCCACCAATTGAGCCAACCAGAGGCGGATGTGAGCGAGCATGTGCAGCACAATAATCAAATGATCGGTATTTTTAAGCCAGAATAAGCGGCAAGGGTGGCGTTTCCTGTAGGGATTTTTTATCCTTGTGGGTACAGTGGCGCAAAATTCCGCTACAATCTGCGCCAATTTAGTTTCCAACGCTAGGAGATATCATGAAAGTAGCAAAAGACTTGGTGGTCAGCTTGGCCTATCAGGTACGTACAGAAGACGGTGTTTTAGTTGATGAGTCTCCGGTGAGTGCACCGTTGGATTATCTGCACGGCCATGGCTCCCTGATCTCGGGTCTGGAAGCCGCTCTGGAAGGTCACGCTGAAGGCGATAGCTTTGATGTTCACGTTGGCGCAAATGACGCTTACGGTAACTACGATGAAAACTTGGTGCAGCGCGTACCAAAAGACGTTTTCATGGGCGTTGACGAACTGCAGGTTGGCATGCGTTTCTTGGCTGAAACCGATCAGGGTCCAGTACCAGTAGAAATTACCGAAGTTGATGACGACCACGTTGTTGTTGATGGTAACCACATGCTGGCTGGCCAGAACTTGAACTTCCACGTTGAAGTTATTGCTATCCGTGAAGCCACAGCTGAAGAGCTGGAGCACGGCCACGTACACGGCGAGCACGATCACCACCACGAGCACGGTGAAGGCTGCTGCGGTGGTCATGGCCACGATCACGGTCACGACGATAGCGAAGAAGGCGGTTGCTGCGGTGGTAATGGCAAAGGCAACGGCGGTTGCGGCTGCCATTAATTCTGTCGATTAGATGCAGAATGGAAAAAAAGCGGCCTTGGCCGCTTTTTTTGTCGTGAAAATTCGCCGGTTAGTAATGAGGTGGAGGCGTTTCTTCTGATGGATGAGCCATCATTGATGGCTGTGCTGCTTTGAGCTTATCTACCAATAAGTGCATCTGCTCGCGATATTTGTTCATTTCTAACTGTAGGGCGATAACCGTCTGGTTCAGCTCTTCGATGGTCATTTCCTGAAAAGCCAGTCGGCTTTCGAGCATTTCAAATCTGGATTCAAGCTCTTCGCGATCCAAAGCCGATGGTTGCATAATATTTCCTCTTATAACGGTGTAGTTTCCGTTCACAATTTCATAGGTGAAATTTCACCTCATTCTCGTTATTTTACTCATAACGCAGATGAATTGCGCGTTATGCTTGTTGATTGGGAAATAGAATGAAACTTTTTGCAGGCAACGTAGTCTGAATTTATCAGACTGGCGCGCTTAGTGATTGTTTTATGAGTCGACAGACCGCTATAGTAACCCACTACATTTAGCTCATCGTTATTTAAGGTCACTTGCCTTAAAGTTTGGAGAAATGGATGAAATCTTTTTTTAAAGTTACCGTGCTGGCAACAACAATGGCTCTGGCCCTGAACGCATCGGCTTTCGCTGCTGACGCTGCCAAAGCAACGGACGCTGCACCGACGGCGACCAACAGCAAATTCAAGAATGACGATCAGCAGGCTGCATACGCGTTAGGCGCTTCTCTGGGTCGTTATATGGAGAACTCCCTGAAAGAGCAAGAGAAACTGGGTATCAAACTGGATAAAGACCAGTTGATCGCCGGTGTTCAGGATGCGTTTGCTGGCAAGAGCAAGCTGACCGACCAAGAAATCGAAGGTACTCTGCAAGGCTTTGAGGCACGCGTAAAAGCGTCTGCACAAGCTAAGATGGAGCAGGATGCCAAAGCTAATGCAGATGCAGGTAAAAAATTCCGCGACGCATTTGCTAAAGAGAAAAACGTTAAAACCACGAAAACCGGTCTGATGTATCAGGTCGATAAAGAAGGTACAGGCGCTGAACCAAAAGACAGTGATACCGTTGTCGTTAACTACAAAGGTACTCTGACCGACGGCACTGAGTTTGATAACTCATATAGCCGTGGTGAGCCACTTTCTTTCCGTCTTGATGGCGTTATCCCTGGCTGGACCGAAGGCCTGAAACACATCAAGAAAGGCGGCAAGATCAAACTGGTTATCCCACCAGAATTGGCTTACGGCAAAACGGGTGTCCCTGGCATTCCTGCAAACTCTACCTTGGTATTCGACGTAGAACTGCTGGATGTTAAAGCTGCACCTAAAGCCGATGTAGACGCTGCGAAAGCGGCAGCAAAAGCAGAAGCGAAAGCTGGTAAGTAATTGCCTTGAATGATTGGAAAAAGCCGTGGATTATTCCACGGCTTTTTTGTTTTTTATCGCAGGATGATAAAAAAATCTTTTACCCCGCTGGCTACAAGGATTTAAATAGGGCAGTTTTGCTAAACTTTATTTTTTAAATAGCACGTTTTCTTGAATCTGCATCCATTGATGGGTGCGTAGCTAAATCCTCCGTGGGGGTTGTCTTCAATGTCCAATACGCTTATGCCTGGTGATACCAGCGAGCTAGATTTACTGGATGAGCGTCCGTTCAGCCAGACCGATCATGAAATTCTGAAATCATATGAGGCTGTTGTTGACGGTCTTGCGATGCTCATTGGTTCCCATTGTGAAATTGTTTTGCACTCGCTTGAGGATTTGAAATGTTCGGCGGTGCGAATTGCTAATGGTGAGCATACTGGGAGAAAAATTGGTTCACCGATTACCGACTTAGCGCTTCGCATGTTGCACGATATGGCAGGCGAAGATAGCAGTGTGTCAAAGGCGTACTTTACTCGCGCCAAAAGTGGCGTGTTAATGAAGTCGGTGACGATTGCGATTCGCAATAAAGAGCAGCGAGTGATCGGTTTACTGTGTATTAACATGAATCTGGATGTGCCTTTTTCTCAGATTATGGAAACCTTTATTCCAAAAGCTTCGCAGGACGTGGCGTCATCAGTTAACTTTGCTTCTTCTGTTGATGATCTGGTGGCACAAACGCTGGAGTTCACTATCGAAGAGGTTAACGCCGATCGTTCAGTGTCTAACAACGCCAAGAATCGTCAGATTGTGCTGAATCTGCATGAGAAAGGAATCTTTGATATCAAAGATGCCATTAATCAGGTTGCGGATCGTCTCAACATCTCTAAGCACACCGTGTATCTGTATATTCGCCAATTTAAAAGCGGTGATCTACAGGGTAGCGATCGCTAATGCTGAGCTTTTCTCTGTTTGTGACCGGCCCAGCCTACGGCACTCAAGCGGCCAGTAGTGCTTATCAATTTGCACAGGCGGTTATTGCCAGCGGACATCACTTAGTCAGCGTGTTCTTCTACCGTGAGGGCGTGAGTAACGCAAACCAACTAACCTCACCGGCAAGCGATGAGTTCGATTTGGTACGCGGATGGCAGAGTCTGGCGCAAGAACATGGCGTGGTGCTAAATGTTTGTGTCGCGGCGGCTTTGCGCCGCGGCGTGGTATCACATGATGAAGCGACTCAGCTTGGGTTACCAGCCTCTAATCTGCAGGATGGTTTCGTATTAAGTGGTCTAGGCGCGTTGGCTGAAGCCGCGTTAACCTGCGATCGCATCATGCAGTTTTAAAGGGGATGGGATGAAACGTTTAGCCTTTGTGTTTACTCAACCTCCGCATACGACAAGTTCAGGGCGAGAAGGATTAGATGCGCTGTTAGCGGCCTCTGCTTTTAGCGAAGATATTCAGGTGTTTTTTGTGGGCGATGGTGTATTCCAACTGTTGCCCAATCAAAAACCGGCTGAAATTCTTTGCCGTGACTATGTGGCAACCTTTGGTGTCATGTCTCTTTACGATATTGAAGAGGTCTTTATCTGTTCAGAATCTCTAGAAGAAAGAGGTTTGCTGGGGTTTGAGAGCTGGATTATTGACGTTCAGGTGCGAACTGCGGCACAAATTAGACAAAATCTTGAACAACGCGATGTTGTGCTAACCTTCTAGCCGTTGGAGAAGTTTTACATGTTACATACACTGGCAAAGTCTCCTACTGCAGCAGATTTGACAACTCTTTGCGCTATAGCTGGCAATAATGATGCGATCTTGTTGCTACAGGATGGTGTTCTGTGTGGGTTGGTAAATACCCACTCCCTTGAAAAGCTCATTTTCGCCTCCACATCCCTATATGCGCTGAAGGCCGATGTTATTGCTCGCGGTTTGAGTGCTCGAATTTCATCCAATATCGTGCTCCTAGACTATAATCAGTTCGTTGAGCTGAGTGTTAAACACCCACAGCAGTTATCTTGGTGAAGACGCGATCTTGTATATTTCTTGACACCTATACTGGGCAGCCATAAAATTCTGCGTCCTCATATTTTGCCCATGGCTTTATGGGGAGATTTATCACACTTGTTTACGAAGCAAAAAACGAAGCAAATACCAGGAGCTATTAATGGCAACAATTAATCAGCTGGTACGCAAACCACGCTCCATGAAGGTTGCTAAAAGCAACGTTCCTGCGCTGGAAGCTTGCCCGCAGAAACGTGGCGTATGTACTCGCGTATATACCACCACTCCTAAAAAACCAAACTCCGCACTGCGTAAAGTTTGCCGTGTGCGTTTGACTAACGGTTTTGAAGTTACCTCCTACATCGGTGGTGAAGGTCATAACCTGCAGGAACACAGCGTGATCCTGATCCGTGGCGGTCGTGTAAAAGACTTGCCAGGTGTTCGTTACCACACCGTTCGTGGTGCGCTTGACTGCTCCGGCGTTAAAGACCGTAAGCAATCACGTTCCAAATACGGCGTGAAGAAGCCAAAGGCTTAATGGTTCTCCGTTAAGTAAGGCCAAACGTTTTAACTTTAATGTCAAACTCGAACTATAGAGTTTTGGACAACCCTGAATTAACAACGGAGTATTTCCATGCCACGTCGTCGCGTCATTGGTCAGCGTAAAATTCTGCCGGATCCTAAGTTCGGATCAGAACTGCTGGCTAAATTTGTAAACATCCTGATGGTAGATGGTAAAAAATCTACCGCAGAAGCAATCGTATATACCGCGCTGGAGACCCTGGCTCAGCGTTCTGGTAAAAGCGAACTGGAAGCTTTTGAAGTAGCCCTGGACAACGTCCGCCCAGCTGTCGAGGTTAAATCTCGTCGTGTTGGTGGTTCTACTTATCAGGTACCAGTAGAAGTCCGTCCGGTTCGTCGTAATGCTCTGGCAATGCGTTGGATCGTTGAAGCTGCTCGTAAACGCGGTGATAAATCCATGGCTCTTCGCCTGGCGAACGAACTTTCTGATGCTGCAGAGAACAAAGGTACTGCAGTTAAGAAACGTGAAGACGTTCACCGTATGGCTGAAGCCAACAAGGCGTTCGCTCACTATCGTTGGTAATACCTTCATAGTGTTAGTCACCAAGCGGGCGCTTCAAGCAAGCCGCCCGCTATGGGTAACTTAACTTGAACGTCCTAGGAATAGAGGAATCAAATGGCTCGTACAACACCCATTGCCCGTTACCGTAATATCGGTATCAGCGCACACATCGACGCCGGTAAGACAACTACTACCGAACGTATCCTTTTCTACACCGGTGTAAACCATAAAATCGGTGAAGTTCATGACGGCGCAGCCACCATGGACTGGATGGAACAGGAACAGGAACGTGGTATTACCATTACCTCTGCTGCGACCACTGCATTCTGGTCTGGCATGGCTAAGCAGTTTGAACCACACCGTGTAAACATCATCGACACCCCAGGGCACGTTGACTTCACTATCGAAGTAGAACGTTCCATGCGTGTTCTTGATGGTGCGGTAATGGTTTACTGCGCCGTTGGTGGTGTTCAGCCTCAGTCTGAAACCGTATGGCGTCAGGCGAACAAATATAAAGTTCCACGCATCGCGTTCGTTAACAAAATGGACCGTATGGGTGCTAACTTCCTGAAAGTTGTTGGTCAGATCAAAACCCGTCTGGGCGCGAACCCTGTTCCGCTTCAGTTGGCGATTGGTGCTGAAGAAGGTTTCACTGGTGTTGTTGACCTGGTGAAAATGAAAGCTATCAACTGGAACGATGCCGATCAGGGCGTTACCTTCGAATACGAAGATATCCCTGCTGATATGGCCGATCTGGCTGAAGAATGGCACCAGAACCTGATCGAATCAGCAGCAGAAGCTTCTGAAGAGCTGATGGAAAAATACCTGGGTGGTGAAGAACTGACTGAAGAAGAGATCAAGAAAGCTCTGCGTCAGCGTGTTCTGAACAACGAAATCATTCTGGTAACTTGTGGTTCTGCGTTCAAGAACAAAGGTGTTCAGGCGATGCTGGATGCGGTAATTGATTACCTGCCATCCCCAATCGACGTACCTGCGATCAACGGTATGCTGGACGACGGTAAAGATACTCCAGCTGAGCGTCATGCTAACGATGATGAGCCGTTTGCTGCTTTGGCATTCAAAATCGCAACCGACCCGTTTGTTGGTAACTTGACCTTCTTCCGCGTTTACTCCGGTGTGGTTAACTCCGGCGATACCGTACTGAACTCCGTGAAATCTGCACGTGAGCGTTTTGGTCGTATCGTTCAGATGCACGCTAACAAACGTGAAGAGATTAAAGAAGTTCGCGCAGGCGACATCGCTGCTGCTATCGGTCTGAAAGACGTAACTACTGGTGACACTCTGTGTGACCCTGATGCGCCAATCATTCTGGAGCGTATGGAATTCCCAGAACCGGTAATTTCCATCGCCGTAGAACCGAAAACCAAAGCTGACCAAGAAAAAATGGGTCTGGCTCTGGGCCGTCTGGCTAAAGAAGACCCGTCATTCCGCGTATGGACTGATGAAGAATCCAACCAGACCATCATTGCAGGTATGGGTGAGCTGCACCTCGACATCATCGTTGACCGTATGAAACGCGAATTCAACGTTGAAGCGAACGTCGGTAAACCTCAGGTTGCTTACCGTGAAGCGATTCGCGCGAAAGTTACCGATATCGAAGGTAAACACGCCAAGCAGTCTGGTGGTCGTGGTCAGTACGGTCATGTTGTTATCGACATGTACCCACTGGAGCCGGGCTCAAATCCGAAAGGTTACGAGTTCATCAACGACATCAAGGGTGGTGTAATTCCTGGTGAATACATCCCTGCCGTTGATAAAGGTATTCAGGAACAGCTGAAATCTGGTCCACTGGCTGGCTATCCGGTAGTTGATCTGGGCGTGCGTCTGCACTTCGGTTCTTACCATGACGTTGACTCCTCTGAGCTGGCGTTTAAATTGGCCGCTTCTATCGCCTTCAAAGATGGCTTTAAGAAAGCGAAACCAGTTCTGCTTGAACCAATCATGAAGGTTGAAGTAGAAACTCCAGAAGAGAACACTGGTGACGTCATCGGTGACCTGAGCCGCCGTCGTGGTATGCTGCGTGGTCAAGAATCTAACGTTACTGGCGTTGTGATTCATGCTGAGGTTCCGTTGTCAGAAATGTTCGGATACGCAACTCAACTGCGTTCTCTGACTAAAGGCCGTGCATCTTACTCCATGGAATTCCTGAAGTACGATGATGCGCCGAGCAACGTTGCTCAAGCCGTTATTGAAGCTCGTGGCAAATAAGCTACTGGTTTAAAACATTGATCCCGTGCTCTCTCTATGAAGGGAGAGCACAAGAGTAAGGAATAAAGCCGTGTCTAAAGAAAAATTTGAACGTACAAAACCGCACGTTAACGTTGGTACTATCGGCCACGTTGACCACGGTAAAACTACCCTGACTGCTGCAATCACCACCGTTCTGGCTAAAACCTACGGCGGTTCTGCACGTGCATTCGACCAGATCGATAACGCGCCAGAAGAAAAAGCTCGTGGTATCACCATCAACACTTCTCACGTTGAGTATGACACCCCGACTCGCCACTACGCGCACGTTGACTGCCCAGGGCACGCCGACTACGTTAAAAACATGATCACCGGTGCTGCTCAGATGGACGGCGCTATCCTGGTTGTTGCTGCGACTGACGGCCCTATGCCTCAGACTCGTGAGCACATCTTGCTGGGTCGTCAGGTTGGCGTTCCTTACATCATCGTGTTCCTGAACAAATGCGACATGGTTGATGATGAAGAGCTGCTGGAACTGGTAGAAATGGAAGTTCGTGAACTTCTGTCTCAGTACGAATTCCCAGGCGATGACACTCCAATCATCCGTGGTTCTGCGCTGAAAGCGCTGGAAGGCGAAGCTGAGTGGGAAGCTAAGATTGTAGAACTGGCTGAAACTCTGGATTCTTACATCCCAGAACCAGAGCGTGCTATCGACAAGCCATTCCTGCTGCCAATCGAAGACGTATTCTCTATCTCTGGCCGTGGTACTGTTGTTACCGGTCGTGTAGAACGCGGTATCATCAAAGTGGGTGAAGAAGTTGAGATTGTTGGTATCAAAGATACCGTTAAATCAACTTGTACTGGCGTTGAAATGTTCCGTAAGCTGCTGGACGAAGGTCGTGCAGGCGAGAACGTTGGTGTTCTGCTGCGTGGTATCAAGCGTGAAGACATCGAACGTGGTCAGGTTCTGGCTAAACCAGGTTCTATCAAGCCACACACCAAGTTCGAATCAGAAGTTTATATTCTGAGCAAAGACGAAGGCGGCCGTCATACTCCGTTCTTCAAAGGCTACCGTCCACAGTTCTACTTCCGTACTACTGACGTGACCGGTACCATCGAACTGCCAGAAGGCGTGGAAATGGTAATGCCAGGCGATAACATCAAAATGATCGTTACCCTGATCCACCCAATCGCAATGGACGATGGTCTGCGCTTCGCAATCCGTGAAGGCGGCCGTACCGTTGGTGCTGGTGTTGTTGCTAAGGTAATGAGCTAATTTTTTAGCTTCTTAACTTAATGCATGAAAGGGCGCTTAGGCGCCCTTTTTTATTGCCTCTATGCAGCACCTATTTTGCACAAATAATCGGCGCTCATGTTGAAATGATAATGTTTATTATTTAGACTAGTATTATCAAAGTGGCAAAGAGAAGTGCTATGTACGTTTGCTTATGTAATGGGATTTCTGACAAAACAATTCGTCATGCGATCCGTAAATATCAACCGAGCTCGTTGCATCATCTGCGAAAAATTGTTCCTCTTGGGACAGAATGTGGAAAATGCATACGTCAGGCTCGCGAAATTTTTGATGAGGAAACAGCCGTAATACAGAGCGACTTCATAAACGTAGCATAAAAAAGTGGTTATTTTTTGACTCTTCAACGTCTGGTTCTACACTAAAAGAACTGGAAGCGGAGGGTTTTGTTTATGAAAGGCGATAAGAAAGTCATTACTCATCTCAATAAGCTACTTGGTAACGAGCTAGTTGCTATCAATCAGTATTTCCTTCACGCACGTATGTTCAAAAACTGGGGACTCACTCGTCTCAATGACGTTGAATACCATGAGTCCATTGATGAAATGAAACATGCAGATCGCTATATCGAAAGGATTTTATTTTTAGAGGGGCTGCCAAATCTGCAGGATCTTGGCAAGCTTAACATTGGCGAAGATGTTGAGGAGATGCTCCGCTCTGATTTAAAACTTGAGTTAGACGGCGCTAAAAATTTGCGTGAAGGGATCGCCTACTGTGATTCTGTTCATGATTACGTAAGCCGTGATTTAATGATCGATATTCTCTCTGATGAAGAAAAACATATCGATTGGCTTGAGACCGAACTCGATCTTATCCAGCGTCTTGGGATTCAAAATTACCTGTTGGCGCAAGTGAAAGAAGAAGCCTAACGATCTATAAGCGCAAGATATCGGCAATAACCACCCAGCCAGGAATGGCTAAGCAGGGGCCAAAAGGCAAAGGGTGGTTTTTATCGTTCGAGTAGATTGTCCGTAAAGCCCACCAAACAATACCTCCCAGTGATGCCCATAAGCATATCCATGTCACATTATCCTTTCCCGTCCATGCCCCGAGCGCTGCCAAAAGTTTCGCGTCTCCAAGCCCAATACCGTGCTTGTGCATCCGCAACTTAGCAATCCAAAAGAGTAGCCATATGGAAAGATAGCCTATAGCGGCGCCAGCAATGGCATCCGACGGGCGAACCGTATGTGAATACGCGTTATAAAGTAGGCCAAGCCATAGGAAGGGGAGGGTAAGAATATCCGGTAACAGGTAATGGCGGAGATCTATTATAGACAACGTCGTAAGAAACCAGCTTATCAGCCAGATAAGGGGAAGCTTGGTGAAGCCGCTGCCCGTAAAAATACAAATACCGGTAAAAAGCAGACCATAAAAAATGAACTCATTAGTGCTACCCCGACAGAGATTGTAAAACGGTAGGTGGGGATGTTCTAAGCTGTCCGTATTCACGCGAAGTATCTTTGGCGGAAGTCTATTACAGACAAAGCGGGTTACACATCCACAGATAAACGCAAAGAGTAAGCTGATGAGGATGTGAAAAGGCATACCAGATAAAATATGCTCGATATTGTCAGCGAAGGGTGCCATTTGCTTTACCTCAGGTATGCAACTTGCAGCATCATATTGGAAAGGCAGAAAGGGTTACTGGCATGTTTTTACAGTCGAGTTCACATATTAGGATGATAATTGTGTAATGCTTCTTTCGCGTGTTGATGGTCTATTGTTTATATCTGATAAGGATAGGCATTGCAGTAAGCCTTTATTACGCAACGGCACTCACTATTTTTGCGCATTTAGGTTGCTTCCTGAGCTGGTTTACGTATAATGCGCGGGCTTACCTAATCTTGGTAGGTCTGATTTTAAATCAGAGACAGTCTTAGGCTGTCGAACAATACTCCCGATATGGGGGTTATATGTTGAACGATTACACTCCCCCATCAATCGAAATGGGTGCGAGGAGTAATTTTTTACGTTTATAAAATAATTGGAGCTCTGGTCTCATGCAGAACCAAAGAATCCGTATCCGCCTGAAAGCGTTTGATCATCGTCTGATCGATCAATCAACCGCGGAAATCGTCGAGACTGCTAAGCGCACTGGTGCGCAAGTCCGTGGTCCGATCCCGCTGCCGACCCGCAAAGAGCGCTTTACCGTTCTGATTTCTCCGCACGTCAACAAAGACGCGCGCGATCAGTACGAAATTCGCACTCACAAGCGTCTGGTTGACATCGTTGAGCCAACCGAGAAAACCGTTGATGCTCTGATGCGTCTGGATCTGGCTGCTGGTGTAGACGTGCAGATCAGCCTGGGTTAATCAGGTCATTGAACGATTGAGAGGTTGAAACAATGATTGGTTTAGTCGGTAAAAAAGTGGGTATGACCCGCATCTTCACTGAAGATGGCGTTTCTATCCCAGTAACCGTTATCGAAATCGAAGCAAACCGTGTTACTCAGGTGAAAACCCTGGATAACGACGGCTACTGTGCTGTACAGGTAACTACGGGTGCTAAAAAAGCAAACCGCGTATCTAAGCCAGAAGCTGGTCACTTCGCTAAAGCTGGCGTAGAAGCTGGCCGCACTCTGCGTGAATTCCGTCTGAACGAAGGCGAAGAGTTCACTGTAGGTCAGAGCATTAGCGTTGAAATTTTTGCTGACGTTAAAAAAGTTGACGTTACCGGTACTTCTAAAGGTAAAGGTTTTGCTGGCACAGTTAAGCGCTGGAACTTCCGTACCCAAGATGCTACCCATGGTAACTCCTTGTCTCACCGCGTTCCGGGTTCTATCGGTCAGAACCAGACTCCGGGCAAAGTGTTCAAAGGCAAGAAAATGGCAGGCCAACTGGGTAACGAACGCGTAACCGTTCAGAGCCTGGATGTAGTACGTGTTGACGCTGAGCGCAACCTGCTGCTGGTTAAGGGTGCTGTTCCGGGTGCAACCGGTGGCGACCTGATCGTTAAACCAGCTGTTAAGGCGTGAGGAGATAGGAATGGAATTAGTATTGAAAGACGCGCAAAGCGCGCTGACTGTTTCCGAAACTACCTTCGGTCGTGATTTCAACGAAGCGCTGGTACACCAGGTTGTAGTTGCTTATGCAGCTGGTGCCCGTCAAGGTACTCGTGCTCAGAAGACCCGTGCTGAAGTAACTGGTTCCGGCAAAAAACCGTGGCGTCAGAAAGGTACTGGCCGCGCTCGTTCTGGTTCTGTTAAGAGCCCGATCTGGCGTTCCGGTGGCGTTTCATTCGCTGCGAAGCCTCAGGATCACAGTCAAAAAGTTAACAAAAAGATGTACCGCGGCGCGCTGAAAAGCATTCTGTCCGAACTGGTACGTCAAGATCGTCTGATCGTCGTTGAGAAGTTCTCTGTAGAAGCGCCTAAAACTAAGCTGCTGGCACAGAAACTGAAAGATATGGCGTTGGAAGACGTGCTGATTGTAACCGGCGAAGTCGACGAAAATCTGTTCCTGGCTGCTCGCAACCTGTACAAGGTTGACGTGCGCGACGTTACAGGTATCGACCCAGTTAGCTTGATCGCCTTCGACAAAGTGGTTATGACTGCTGACGCTGTGAAGCAAGTTGAGGAGATGCTGGCATGATCCGTGAAGAACGTCTGCTGAAAGTACTGCGCGCGCCGCACGTTTCTGAAAAAGCGTCTATGGTGATGGAAAAAACCAACACCATCGTTCTCAAAGTTGCTAAAGATGCAACTAAAGCAGAAATCAAAGCCGCAGTTAAGAAACTGTTCGAAGTTGAAGTTGATGCAGTTCACACCCTGGTAGTTAAAGGTAAAGTGAAGCGTCACGGTCAGCGTGTTGGTCGTCGTAGCGACTGGAAAAAAGCTTACGTCACCCTGAAAGAAGGCCAGAATCTGGACTTCATCGGCGGCGCAGAGTAAGTCGGAGGAGTAGCGAACAATGGCAATTGTTAAATGTAAACCGACATCTCCGGGTCGTCGCCACGTTGTTAAAGTGGTTAACCCTGAGCTGCACAAGGGCAAACCGTATGCCCCGTTGCTTGAAAAACTGAGCAAATCCGGTGGCCGTAACAACAATGGCCGCATCACCACTCGTCACATCGGTGGTGGTCATAAACAGCATTATCGTCTGGTTGACTTCAAACGCAACAAAGATGGTGTTCCTGCTGTTGTTGAGCGTCTGGAATATGATCCGAACCGTTCCGCGAACATCGCGCTGGTTCTGTACAAAGACGGCGAACGTCGTTATATCCTGGCGCCTAAAGGCCTGAAAGCGGGTGACCAGATTCAATCTGGTGTTGATGCTGCTATCAAACCTGGCAACACCTTGCCGATGCGTAACATCCCGGTTGGTTCTACTGTTCATAACGTAGAAATGAAACCAGGCAAAGGTGGTCAGCTGGCTCGTTCTGCTGGCGCATACGTTCAGATCGTTGCTCGCGATGGTGCTTATGTCACCCTGCGTCTGCGTTCTGGTGAAATGCGTAAAGTCCCATCCGACTGCCGTGCTACTTTAGGCGAAGTTGGTAACGCTGAGCATATGCTGCGCGTTCTGGGTAAAGCAGGTGCAAGCCGCTGGCGTGGTGTTCGTCCTACCGTTCGCGGTACTGCGATGAACCCAGTCGACCATCCACACGGTGGTGGTGAAGGTCGTAACTTTGGTAAGCATCCAGTGTCCCCATGGGGCCTGCAGACCAAAGGTAAGAAGACCCGCAGCAACAAGCGTACTGATAAATTCATCGTACGTCGCCGTAGCAAAAAATAATTAGAGGATAAGCCATGCCACGTTCTCTCAAGAAAGGTCCTTTCATTGACCTGCACTTGCTGAAGAAGGTAGAGAAAGCGGTGGAAAGCGGAGACAAAAAGCCTATTAAGACTTGGTCCCGTCGTTCAACGGTCTTTCCAAACATGATCGGTTTGACCATCGCTGTCCATAATGGTCGTCAGCACGTTCCAGTATTTGTAGCCGATGAAATGGTCGGTCACAAGTTAGGTGAATTCGCGCCGACTCGTACTTATCGCGGCCATGCGGCTGATAAAAAAGCCAAAAAGCGCTAAGGTAGGAGGAAGAGATGGAAACTATCGCTAAACATCGCCACGCTCGTTCTTCTGCTCAGAAGGTTCGCCTCGTTGCTGACCTGATCCGCGGTAAGAAAGTGTCGCAAGCTCTGGAAACTTTAGCCTACACCAACAAGAAAGCTGCTGGTCTGGTTAAGAAAGTACTTGAGTCTGCTATTGCTAACGCAGAACACAACGATGGCGCTGACATCGATGATCTGAAAGTGACGAAAATTTTCGTCGACGAAGGCCCAAGCATGAAGCGCATTATGCCGCGTGCTAAAGGTCGTGCAGATCGTATCCTGAAGCGCACCAGCCACATTACTGTGGTTGTGTCCGATCGCTGAGACTCTGGAGACTAGCAATGGGTCAGAAAGTACATCCTAATGGTATTCGCCTGGGTATTGTCAAACCTTGGAACTCTACTTGGTTCGCGAATACCAAAGAGTTCGCTGACAACCTAGACAGCGACTTTAAAGTTCGTCAATTCCTGACTAAGGAACTGGCGAAGGCTTCCGTTTCTCGCATCGTTATCGAGCGTCCTGCGAAGAGCATCCGTGTGACTATTCACACTGCTCGTCCAGGCATCGTTATCGGCAAGAAAGGTGAAGATGTCGAAAAACTGCGTAAGGTCGTAGCGGATATCGCTGGCGTTCCTGCGCAAATCAATATCGCCGAAGTTCGTAAACCAGAACTGGACGCAAAATTGGTTGCTGATAGCATCACTTCACAGCTGGAACGTCGTGTTATGTTCCGTCGTGCTATGAAGCGTGCTGTACAGAACGCAATGCGTCTGGGCGCTAAAGGTATTAAAGTTGAAGTAAGCGGCCGCCTTGGCGGTGCTGAAATCGCGCGTACCGAATGGTACCGTGAAGGTCGTGTTCCGTTGCATACTCTGCGTGCGGATATCGATTACAACACCTCTGAAGCGCACACCACTTATGGTGTAATCGGCGTTAAGGTATGGATCTTCAAAGGTGAGATCCTGGGTGGTATGGCTGCCGTTGAACAACCGGAAAAACCGGCTGCTCAACCTAAAAAGCAGCAGCGTAAAGGCCGCAAGTAAGGAGAGTCGCTGAATGTTACAACCAAAGCGTACAAAATTCCGTAAGGTGCACAAAGGCCGCAACCGTGGTCTGGCGCAAGGTACGGATGTTAGCTTCGGCACTTTCGGTCTGAAAGCTGTTGGCCGTGGCCGTCTGACTGCTCGTCAAATCGAAGCAGCTCGTCGTGCGATGACTCGTGCAGTTAAGCGTCAGGGTAAAATCTGGATCCGTGTGTTCCCAGACAAGCCGATCACTGAAAAGCCGCTTGAAGTTCGTATGGGTAAAGGTAAAGGTAACGTAGAGTATTGGGTTGCCTTGATCCAGCCGGGTAAAGTCCTGTACGAAATGGACGGCGTGCCTGAAGAGCTGGCCCGTGAGGCCTTCAAGCTGGCAGCAGCGAAACTGCCTATCAAAACCACCTTTGTAACTAAGACGGTGATGTAATGAAAGCACAAGAGCTGCGTGAGAAAAGTGTTGAAGAGCTGAACACTGAACTGCTGAGCCTGCTGCGTGAGCAATTTAACCTGCGCATGCAAGCGGCAAGCGGTCAGCTGCAACAATCTCACCTGTTGAAGCAAGTGCGTCGTGATGTCGCACGCGTTAAGACTTTACTGACTGAGAAGGCGGGTGCGTAATGACTGATCAAATCCGTACTCTGCAAGGTCGAGTAGTTAGTGACAAAATGGAGAAATCCGTTGTTGTTACGATCGAGCGTATGGTGAAGCACCCAATGTATGGTAAATTCATCAAACGTACGACCAAGCTGCACGTACACGACGAGAACAACGAATGTGGAATCGGTGACGTGGTAGAAATCCGCGAATGCCGTCCACTGTCTAAGACTAAGTCTTGGACGCTGGTTCGCGTTGTAGAGAAAGCCGTTCTGTAATACAGTACGCATCTCGAGTACTATAAACGGCTCAGTTTTTGAGCCGTTTATTTTTTCTACCCATATTCTGGAAGCGGTGTTATAATGCTGCGCCCTCAATTGTGGGGATTTCAAACGACCCATTCTGGGTCCAAAGTTGTAGTTGACATTAGCGGAGCACTAACATGATCCAAGAACAGACTATGCTGAACGTGGCCGACAACTCCGGTGCACGTCGCGTAATGTGTATCAAGGTTCTAGGTGGCTCGCACCGTCGCTACGCAGGCGTCGGCGACATCATCAAGATCACCATCAAGGAAGCAATTCCTCGTGGCAAGGTCAAGAAAGGCGATGTGCTGAAGGCGGTAGTGGTGCGCACCAAGAAGGGTGTTCGTCGCCCGGACGGTTCTGTCATTCGCTTCGATGGCAATGCTTGTGTTATTTTGAACAATAACTCTGAGCAGCCTATCGGTACGCGTATTTTTGGGCCGGTAACTCGTGAACTGCGTAATGAAAAGTTCATGAAAATTATCTCTCTGGCACCAGAAGTACTCTAAGGAGCGAACCATGGCAGCGAAAATCCGTCGTGATGACGAAGTTATCGTGCTAACCGGTAAAGATAAAGGTAAGCGCGGTAAAGTAAAAAATGTCCTGTCTTCTGGCAAGGTCATCGTTGAAGGTATCAACCTGGTTAAGAAACATCAGAAGCCGGTTCCGGCCCTGAACCAACCAGGTGGCATTGTTGAAAAAGAAGCTGCTATTCAGGTTTCTAACATTGCTCTCTTCAATGCGGCAACCGGTAAGGCTGACCGTGTAGGCTTTAGATTCGAAGACGGCAAAAAAGTCCGTTTCTTCAAATCTAACAGCGAAACTATCAAGTAATTTGGAGTAGTACGATGGCGAAACTGCATGATTACTACAAAGACGAAGTAGTCAAGCAACTCATGTCTGAGTTCGGCTACAATTCTGTCATGCAAGTCCCACGGGTCGAGAAGATTACCCTGAATATGGGTGTTGGTGAAGCGATCGCTGATAAGAAACTGCTGGATAACGCAGCAGCTGACTTAGCAGCAATCTCCGGTCAAAAACCGTTGATCACTAAAGCACGCAAATCAGTTGCAGGCTTCAAAATCCGCCAGGGCTATCCGATCGGCTGTAAAGTAACTCTGCGTGGCGAACGCATGTGGGAGTTCTTTGAGCGTCTGATTTCCATTGCTGTACCTCGTATCCGTGACTTCCGTGGCTTGTCCGCTAAGTCATTCGATGGTCGTGGTAACTACAGCATGGGCGTGCGTGAACAGATCATCTTCCCGGAAATCGATTATGATAAAGTCGATCGCGTTCGTGGTTTGGATATTACCATTACCACTACTGCGAAATCCGATGATGAAGGCCGTGCGCTGCTGACTGCTTTCAACTTCCCGTTCCGCAAGTAAGGTAGGGTTACTAATGGCTAAGCAATCCATGAAAGCACGCGAAGTCAAACGCGTGAAATTAGCTGATAAGTTCTTTGCCAAACGCGTTGAACTGAAAGCGATCATCTCTAACGTGAACGCTTCTGACGAAGATCGTTGGGATGCTGTTCTTAAGCTGCAGACTCTGCCGCGTGATTCCAGCCCGTCCCGTCAGCGTAACCGCTGCCGTCAAACTGGCCGTCCGCACGCTTTCCTGCGTAAGTTCGGGTTGAGCCGTATCAAGGTCCGTGAAGCCGCTATGCGCGGTGAAATCCCGGGTCTGAAAAAGGCTAGCTGGTAATTGTCACCAATTGAATCACGGGAGTAAAGACAGATGAGCATGCAAGATCCGATCGCGGATATGCTGACCCGTATCCGTAACGGTCAAGCCGCGAACAAAGTTGCGGTCACCATGCCTTCCTCCAAGCTGAAAGTGGCAATTGCCAACGTGCTGAAGGAAGAAGGTTTTATTGAAGATTTCAAAATCGAAGGCGACACCAAGCCTGTACTGGAATTAGTACTGAAGTACTTCCAGGGCAAGGCAGTGGTAGAAAGCATTCAACGTATCAGCCGTCCAGGTCTGCGCATCTATAAGAAAAAAGATGAGCTGCCAAAAGTTATGGCCGGCTTGGGTATCGCTGTTGTTTCTACCTCTAAAGGTGTTATGACTGATCGTGCAGCTCGCCAGGCTGGTCTTGGTGGCGAGATTATCTGCTACGTAGCTTAATCGGGAGGAAAGAATGTCTCGTGTTGCAAAAGCACCCGTCGTCATTCCTGCCGGCGTAGAGGTTAAACTCAACGGTCAGGTAATTTCGATTAAGGGTAAAAACGGCGAGCTGACTCGTACAGTCCACGACGCCGTTGAAGTTAAGCATGCTGATAATGCACTGACTTTCGCTCCACGCGAAGGTTTTGCAAATGCGTGGGCCCAAGCGGGTACCACTCGTGCTCTGCTTAACGCAATGGTTGTTGGTGTTACCGAAGGCTTCACTAAGAAGCTTCAGTTGGTAGGTGTCGGTTACCGTGCAGCAGTTAAGGGCAACTCTGTGAATTTAGCCTTAGGCTTCTCTCACCCAGTTGAACATGCTCTGCCAGCAGGTATCACTGCTGAATGCCCGTCCCAGACTGAAATCGTGCTGAAAGGCGCTGATAAGCAGTTAATCGGACAAGTGGCAGCAGATCTGCGCGCTTACCGTCGTCCTGAGCCTTACAAAGGCAAGGGTGTCCGTTACGCCGACGAAGTCGTGCGTACCAAAGAGGCTAAGAAGAAGTAAGGTAACACTATGGATAAGAAATCTGCTCGTATCCGTCGTGCGACCCGCGCACGCCGCAAGCTCAAAGAGCTGGGTGCAACTCGCCTGGTGGTACATCGTACCCCGCGTCATATTTACGCACAGGTAATTGCTCCGAATGGTTCTGAAGTTCTGGTCGCTGCTTCTACTGTAGAAAAAGCAATCAGTGAACAACTGAAATATACTGGGAACAAAGATGCTGCAATCGCTGTAGGTAAAACTATTGCTGAGCGCGCGTTGGAGAAGGGCATCAAAGGCGTATCTTTTGACCGCTCTGGTTTCCAATATCATGGTCGTGTCCAGGCACTGGCAGATGCTGCCCGTGAAGCTGGCCTTCAGTTCTAAGGTAGAGGTGTAAGATGGCTCACATCGAAAAACAAGCTGGCGAACTGCAGGAAAAGCTGATCGCGGTAAATCGCGTATCTAAAACTGTAAAAGGTGGCCGTATTTTTAGCTTCACCGCACTAACTGTAGTGGGTGATGGCAATGGTCGCGTAGGTTTTGGTTACGGTAAAGCGCGTGAAGTTCCAGCAGCGATCCAGAAAGCGATGGAAAAAGCCCGTCGCAACATGATGAATGTCGCGCTGAACAGCGGCACCCTGCAGCATCCTGTTAAAGGTGCTCACACGGGTTCTCGTGTGTTCATGCAGCCGGCTTCCGAAGGTACCGGTATTATTGCCGGTGGTGCAATGCGCGCCGTTCTGGAAGTCGCTGGGGTTCACAACGTTCTAGCTAAGGCCTATGGTTCCACCAACCCAATTAACGTGGTTCGTGCAACTATCGATGGTCTGGCTAGCATGAAGTCCCCAGAAATGGTCGCTGCCAAGCGTGGTAAATCCGTTGAAGAAATTCTGGGGTAATTGACCATGGCAAAGACTATTAAAATAACTCAAACCCGCAGTGCAATCGGTCGTCTGCCGAAACACAAGGCAACGCTGCTTGGCCTGGGTCTGCGTCGTATTGGCCACACCGTAGAGCGCGAGGATACTCCTGCTGTACGTGGTATGGTCAACGCGGTTTCCTACATGGTTAAAGTTGAGGAGTAAGAGATGCGTTTAAATACTCTGTCTCCGGCCGAAGGGTCCAAGCACGCTTCCAAGCGTCTGGGTCGTGGTATCGGTTCTGGCCTGGGTAAAACTGGCGGTCGTGGTCACAAAGGTCAGAAGTCTCGTTCTGGCGGTGGCGTACGTCGTGGTTTCGAAGGTGGTCAGATGCCTCTGTACCGTCGTCTGCCGAAATTCGGCTTTACTTCTCGTAAAGCAATGATCACTGCAGAAGTTCGTCTGTCAGAGATCGCTTTAGTTGAAGGCGATGTTATCGACCTGAACACTCTGAAAGCCGCTAACGTAGTTGGCCCACAGATTGAATTCGCGAAAGTTATGCTTTCTGGTGAAATCAATCGTGCTGTGACTTTGCGTGGCCTGCGTGTCACCAAAGGCGCTCGTGCTGCTATCGAAGCTGCTGGCGGTAAAATTGAGGAATAAGTAGCAGATGGCTAAGCAACCAGGATTAGATTATCAAAGTGCCAAGGGTGGACTTGGCGAACTCAAGCGCAGACTGCTGTTTGTAATTGGGGCGCTCATAGTTTTCCGTATTGGCTCTTTTATTCCGATCCCTGGTATTGATGCCGCTGTACTTGCCAAACTGCTCGAACAGCAGAGAGGCACCATCATTGAAATGTTTAACATGTTCTCTGGTGGTGCACTCAGCCGTGCTTCTATCTTTGCTCTGGGTATTATGCCGTATATTTCGGCGTCAATTATTATCCAGCTACTGACGGTGGTTCACCCAGCGTTAGCGGAAATTAAGAAAGAAGGGGAGGCTGGCCGTCGTAAGATTAGTCAGTACACCCGTTATGGTACGCTGGTTTTAGCCATATTTCAGTCGATCGGTATTGCTACCGGTCTTCCGAATATGCCAGGAATGCAAGGCTTGGTTATTAACCCTGGCTTTGCGTTCTACTTCACCGCAGTGGTGAGCTTAGTTACTGGGACGATGTTCCTGATGTGGCTGGGTGAGCAGATAACTGAGCGCGGTATCGGTAACGGTATCTCAATCATTATCTTTGCGGGGATTGTAGCGGGTTTACCGCCGGCAATTGGCCATACTATCGAGCAAGCGCGGCAGGGCGACCTGCACTTCCTCCTGTTGCTGTTGGTTGCAGTGTTAGTATTTGCAGTAACCTTCTTCGTTGTTTTCGTTGAACGTGGTCAACGTCGTATCGTCGTTAACTATGCTAAGCGTCAGCAAGGACGTCGTGTTTATGCAGCACAGAGCACACATTTACCGTTGAAAGTGAATATGGCTGGCGTAATTCCTGCTATCTTTGCTTCCAGCATTATTCTGTTCCCAGCCACGATTGCATCTTGGTTTGGGGGCGGCACCGGTTGGAACTGGCTGACAACAATTTCGCTGTATTTGCAGCCTGGGCAACCGCTTTATGTGTTACTCTATGCGTCTGCAATCATCTTCTTCTGTTTCTTCTATACGGCGTTGGTTTTCAACCCAAGAGAAACAGCTGATAACCTGAAGAAGTCCGGTGCATTCGTACCAGGAATTCGTCCGGGAGAGCAAACGGCGAAGTATATCGATAAAGTAATGACTCGTTTAACCTTAATTGGTGCCTTGTACATTACCTTTATCTGCCTGATCCCGGAGTTCATGCGTGATGCAATGAAAGTACCATTCTACTTTGGTGGTACATCACTACTCATCGTAGTCGTGGTCATCATGGACTTTATGGCTCAAGTGCAAACTCTGATGATGTCAAGTCAGTACGAGTCTGCATTGAAGAAAGCGAACCTGAAAGGCTATAACCGCTAATCTTGGTGAGTTTGAGAAGTTACGGAGAGTAAAATGAAAGTTCGTGCTTCCGTCAAGAAATTATGTCGTAACTGTAAAATTGTTAAGCGCAACGGTGTTGTGCGTGTGATTTGCAGCGTAGAACCGAAGCATAAACAGCGTCAAGGCTGATTATCTCGCATATTTTTCTTGCAAAGTTGGGTTGAGCTGGCTAGATTAGCCAGCCAATCTTTTGTATGTTGCTACAGTATCATTTGAGTATCCTGAAAACGGGCTTTTCAGAGTGGTGCTGTTGTATAAAAATTTAGGAGTGCATAGTGGCCCGTATAGCAGGCATTAACATTCCTGATCAAAAACATACTGTTATCGCATTGACTGCGATCTTCGGTATCGGCAAGACCCGCTCACAGGCTATCTGTGAAGCAACGGGCATTGCTGAAAATGTTAAGATCAGTGAGCTGTCTGAAGAGCAAATCGATAAGCTGCGTGACGAAGTTGCCAAGTACACTGTAGAAGGTGACCTGCGTCGTGAAGTAACCCTGAGCATCAAGCGTCTGATGGATCTTGGTACCTATCGTGGTTTGCGTCATCGTCGTGGTCTACCGGTTCGCGGTCAGCGTACTAAGACCAACGCACGTACCCGTAAGGGTCCGCGTAAACCGATCAAGAAATAATCGGGGTGATTGAATAATGGCAAAGGCACCTATTCGTGCACGTAAGCGTGTAAGAAAGCAAGTCTCTGACGGTGTGGCTCACGTCCATGCTTCTTTCAACAACACCATTGTTACCATTACTGATCGTCAGGGTAACGCACTGGGTTGGGCAACAGCCGGTGGTTCCGGTTTCCGTGGTTCTCGTAAATCCACTCCATTTGCCGCACAGGTAGCAGCAGAACGTTGCGCCGAAGCAGTAAAAGAGTACGGAATTAAGAATCTGGAAGTTATGGTTAAAGGACCTGGTCCTGGCCGTGAGTCTACTATCCGCGCGTTGAACGCGGCTGGTTTCCGCATCACTAATATTACTGATGTGACTCCGATCCCTCATAACGGTTGTCGTCCGCCGAAGAAACGTCGCGTATAACGTCGTTCCTCGGATTGTTGGAGAAAGAAAATGGCAAGATATTTGGGTCCTAAGCTCAAGCTGAGCCGTCGTGAGGGCACAGACTTATTCCTTAAGTCTGGCGTTCGTGCGATCGATACCAAGTGTAAAATTGAGCAGGCACCTGGCCAGCACGGTGCGCGTAAACCGCGTCTGTCTGACTATGGTGTTCAGTTACGTGAGAAGCAAAAAGTTCGTCGTATCTACGGCGTTCTGGAGCGTCAGTTCCGTAACTATTATAAAGAAGCAGCCCGCCTGAAAGGCAACACCGGTGAAAACCTGTTGCAACTGCTGGAAGGTCGTCTGGACAACGTCGTTTACCGTATGGGCTTCGGCGCCACTCGTGCAGAAGCACGTCAGCTGGTTAGCCATAAAGCAGTCGTAGTAAATGGTCGCGTTGTTAACATCGCTTCTTATCAGGTATCTCCTAATGACGTAGTCAGCGTACGTGAGAAAGCTAAAAAGCAATCTCGTGTGAAGGCCGCTCTGGAGCTGGCTGAGCAGCGTGAAAAGCCGACTTGGCTGGAAGTTGATGCTGCTAAGATGGAAGGTGTGTTCAAACGTAATCCTGAACGTTCCGACCTGTCTGCGGACATTAACGAACACCTGATCGTCGAGCTTTACTCTAAGTAAAGCTTAGTACCAAAGAGAGGACACAATGCAGGGTTCTGTGACAGAGTTTCTAAAACCGCGCCTGGTAGATATCGAGCAACTGAGTTCGACGCACGCCAAGGTGACCCTTGAGCCGTTAGAGCGTGGCTTTGGCCATACTCTTGGTAACGCACTGCGCCGTATTCTGCTTTCATCTATGCCGGGTTGCGCGGTGACCGAGGTTGAGATTGATGGTGTACTGCATGAGTACAGCACCAAAGAAGGTGTACAGGAAGATATCCTGGAAATCCTGCTCAACCTGAAAGGGCTGGCGGTGAAAGTTCAAGGCAAAGATGAAGTTATTCTTACCCTGAATAAGTCTGGCATTGGCCCTGTGACTGCAGCCGATATCACCCATGATGGTGATGTTGAAATCGTCAAGCCGCAGCATGTGATCTGCCATCTGACTGATGAAAATGCATCAATTAGCATGCGTATCAAAATTCAGCGTGGTCGTGGTTATGTGCCGGCTTCTGCCCGAATTCATTCGGAAGAAGATGAGCGCCCGATCGGCCGTCTGTTAGTCGATGCTTGCTACAGCCCTGTAGAGCGTATTGCCTACAATGTTGAAGCTGCTCGTGTTGAACAGCGTACCGACCTGGACAAGCTGGTTATCGAGATGGAAACCAATGGTACGATTGATCCGGAAGAATCAATCCGCCGTGCGGCAACTATCTTGGCTGAACAACTTGAAGCTTTCGTTGACTTACGTGATGTACGTCAGCCGGAAGTTAAAGAAGAGAAGCCGGAGTTCGATCCGATCCTGCTGCGCCCTGTTGACGATCTGGAATTGACTGTCCGCTCTGCTAACTGCCTCAAGGCAGAAGCTATCCACTACATCGGTGATCTAGTACAGCGTACCGAAGTTGAGTTGCTGAAAACGCCGAACTTGGGTAAAAAATCTCTTACTGAGATTAAAGACGTGCTGGCTTCACGTGGTCTGTCTCTGGGCATGCGCCTCGAAAACTGGCCGCCAGCTAGCATTGCTGACGAGTAACTAGGTCACAGGTTAAGGTTTTACTGAGAAGGATAAGGTCATGCGCCATCGTAAGAGTGGTCGTCAACTGAACCGTAACAGCAGCCATCGCCAAGCTATGTTCCGCAATATGGCCGGCTCTTTGGTTCGTCATGAAATCATCAAGACGACCCTGCCGAAAGCGAAAGAGCTGCGTCGCGTGGTTGAGCCGCTGATTACTCTTGCCAAGACCGACAGCGTTGCTAATCGTCGTCTGGCATTCGCCCGTACTCGTGATAACGAGATCGTGGCAAAACTGTTTAACGAGCTAGGCCCGCGTTTCGCGAGCCGTGCCGGTGGTTACACTCGTATTCTTAAGTGTGGCTTCCGTGCAGGCGACAACGCGCCGATGGCTTACATCGAACTCGTTGATCGTTCTGTATCTGATGCAGAAGCAACTGCAGAGTAATCTGTAGAAGCATGAAAACGCCGGGCTTAGGCCCGGCTTTTTTATACCTAGAATTCATCATGTTCTGTTGTGCCCCTCGCATGTCTCTTCTTTTTTATCGTTATCCTGATTAAGCTATATTCAGATGTTATTGGGGATAAATTTATGTTCTTAGTGGATGAATGGGCTGAGCGCCACATCAACGCCGCGCTAAAACGTGGAGAATTAAATAACCTGTCCGGAGAAGGTAAACCTTTGGTTCTGGATGACGATTCTCATGTTCCCGCTGAATTGCGTGCTGGCTACCGGCTTTTGAAGAATGCGGGGTGTTTACCGCCTGAAATAGAGCAACGGAACGAGGCGGCAACGATCGCATCAATACTAAGGGGTCTATCTCGCGAGCATCCTGATTACAGCGAGCTTAATAAGAAACTGGCACTGTTGGAGTTTCGTTTACGCCAGGCTGGCATGAGTACAGATTTTTTGCATGCAGAGTATGTCGAGCATTTTGCACAACGTTTCTAATTGGGGAGATGGTAGGCTATGTATCGCATTGGGCAGTTAGCGAAGTTAGCGGGAGTAACGCCTGATACTGTGCGTTATTATGAAAAGCAGAAGATGATGGATCATGAAGTTCGAACCGAAGGTGGGTATCGTCTTTATACCGATCACGATCTTCAACGATTACGTTTTATTCGTTATGCTAAGCAACTGGGTTTTACATTGGAGTCGATCCGTGAGCTATTATCGATCAGAGTCGATCCAAAGCATCATACCTGCCAAGAGTCTAAATCTATCGTTGACGCCAGACTGCTCGAGGTAGAAAGTAAGATCCATGAGTTGGAATTGATGCGTCAATCACTCAGACGTTTGAGTGATGCCTGTTGTGGAAAAGCTCATACCAGTACCTATTGTTCAATTCTTGAGGCTCTAGAACAAGGTGCAGCGGAAAGATTGATGCGTATAGATTTGCGGGGTTATTACCCTAAACCTTCATATTGTTAGTGAGGAAGTCATGACTAAGTATCAGCACACCAAAGGTATTATTACGGATAATGCTATCCAAGCGCTTTTACACGATCCTTTGTTTAAGCCACGCGTAGAAAAAAATAGTAAGGGTAAAGGCAGCTATACTCGGAAAGCCAAGCACGGTAAAAAAGGCAGCTGGGAGGCTGTAGGTAAAATTCATTAATTTCTGATGTATTTTACCTACAGTTTCCTCTCTGCAAGCAACCAATAAAAAAGCCGCTCAGAGCGGCTTTTCTGTTCTTCTAATGTATTATTTTTGTTGCTGTTTTAGTAGGTCACGAATTTCAGTCAACAGTTTTTCTTCCGTGGTTGGCGCTGGCGGAGCTGCTGGCTCTTCTGCTTCTTGGCGACGCATTTTGTTCATGAGCTTAATGGCTAAGAAAATAGCGAAGGCTACAATGACAAAATCGAAGATATTTTGAATAAACTGACCATAATTCATGACAACCGCGGGCGTAGCACCTTCCGCTGCGCGTATGACCCAATGGAACTGTTTGAAATCAACGCCGCCAATCAATAAACCCAGCGGCGGCATAATAATATCGGCGACTAAAGATGAGACAATCTTACCAAATGCGGCACCGATGATAACACCGACGGCTAAATCGACAACGTTGCCACGCATGGCAAATTCACGAAACTCTTTTAATAAACTCATAGCTCACCCCTTTTAAAATCAATAACACAAGTTTAACAAACATAGCATTAATTGACAAAAGACGGACGTAAATTTAAGTACGCCAGAAAGCAGGAAACATTAGCACAATAACTGTCATGACTTCGAGGCGTCCTAAAAGCATTCCTATCGATAAGGCCCATTTGGCAATATCAGGCAACGACGCAAAGTTACCGCTAGGGCCAATAACCGGACCCATACCGGGCCCTACATTGGCCATTGCGGTCATTGCGCCGGTGATAGCTGATAGCGTATCAACGCCACTCATTCCCAAAATCCCAGCAATGACAATCGTGATCCCAATAAACGCCATCATAAAGGCAATCACCGACCGGCTGACTTCGTTCGTAATCGGGCGATTATTATAGCGACGTGGAAATATCGCGTTAGGGTGGATGAGTTTACGTACTTCGATATGCAGAGTTTCAAAGCAAATCTGTATTCTAAACATTTTAATGCCGCCAGCGGTTGAGCCTGAACATCCACCAAGTAGCATCACTGAGGCGAAAATTACGGTGGTCAACGGGGTCCACAGATCGAAGTTTCCTAAGGAGTAGCCCGTGGTAGATAAAATGTTTATCAGGTTAAAGAATGCGATTCTCAGACTATCAGTGAAGCTGAATATATTTTTATGCCATAGCCATAGAGTGATGATCATGCCGACGATAATCACGAAGCGTGTGAATCCCACAAGCTGCTGATCTCGCCATAAGGGTTTGCCACTTCGTTGCCGAATGCACTGCACAAATAATAAAAATGGCAGTGACCCTAGAAACATAAATAGCGTTGCATTCCACTGGGCGAGTTTCGAATAGGCCGCCATGGATAAGTCATTGGTAGAGAACCCACCTGTAGAGATAGTGGCGAAGGCATGGTTTACGGCATCAAAGTTGTCCATTCCCGCGTATCGAAAGCCAAAGTAGCATAGGAATGTGAGCACCACATAAACGCCCATAATGCTTTTGGCCACGTCTTTCATACGCGGAGAGCTTTTCTCTGACCAATCCGACGATTCGGTATGGAATAACCGCATTCCCCCTACATCGAGAAAAGGTAGAATTGCGACGGCCATAACGATAAAGCCAACACCCCCCATCCACTGGAGCAATGAGCGCCAGAGCAGAACACTAGGTTCCATCTGATTTAAGTGAGATAAAACCGACGAACCGGTCGTCGTGAGCCCCGACATAGTTTCGAAAAAGGCATCGGTAAACGCGATGTGCTTAATAAAAACAAAAGGTAACGCACCGAAGCAGCAGGCGGTGATCCAGGCAAGCGTCGTGGTTAGAAACATGTCCCGAATGCGGAGATAAAATTTCTGCCCGCGTCCTTGAGCGATAAGAATAATGGCAATGACGTGGGTAATAATCACCGACTGTAGAAATTCAGAAACGCCACCGCTACCGGTAAATAGCGCGTAAATAGTCGGTATATACATCAAGAGGGCGACCTTTGAGAGCATCATCCCCAAGATGTAGAGAATAGAACGATAGTTGACCATATACGCGGCTATAAGAAGAATGGGCTTGGTTGGAACAAGCGTTCAACGTCTGTAATAAACTTTTTGTCGGTTAAGAACATGATGACGTGATCTCCCTGTTCAATTTTAGACTCGCTATTAGCAATAATGACGTCATCTCCCCGAACAATGGCGCCAATTGTTGTACCCGGCGGAAGTTTTATTTCTTCTACTTTGCGACCAACAACTTTTGAGGTGCTTTCATCTCCATGTGCGATGGCTTCAATGGCTTCAGCGACGCCGCGGCGCAATGAGGATACACTGACGATGTCTGCTTTACGTACGTGTCCAAGCAGCGCAGAGATCGTTGCCTGCTGTGGCGAAATTGCGATATCGATAACACTACCTTGCACCAGATCGACATATGCGCTTCTCTGGATGAGCACCATGACTTTTTTAGCCCCTAAGCGCTTGGCTAACATCGCAGACATGATATTAGCTTCGTCATCGTTGGTTAGAGCGATAAAAACGTCGACTTGATCAATATGCTCTTCAGTCAGCAACTCTTGGTCAGAAGCATCACCATAGAACACGATGGTGTCATGTAGCATTTCGGCAAGCTCAGCAGCGCGTTGCTGATTACGTTCAATGAGTTTAACGCTGTAGTCTTTTTCTAAACGATGAGCTAATCCAGCGCCAACGTTACCGCCGCCAACAATCATAATACGTTTATAAGGTTTTTCTAAACGCTGAAGCTCGCTCATTACGGCGCGAATATGCTGCGATGCGGCAACAAAAAACACTTCGTCACCGGCTTCAATAATGGTAGAGCCTTGTGGGCGAATGGGACGATCTTGGCGGAAAATAGCGGCGACCCGGGTATCAATGTGCGGCATATGCTCTTTAAGCGATGCGAGCGCGTTACCAACCAGTGGGCCACCGTAATAGGCTTTTACCACTGCGAGGCTGACTTTTCCTTCGGCAAAATTGACGACCTGCAATGCACCAGGATACTCAATCAGCCGGTACACATAGTCTGTCACCAACTGCTCTGGAGAGATAAGATGGTCTATCGGTACGGCTTCGGCATTAAACAAACGCTCGTTTTCACGGATATACTCCGTTGAGCGGATGCGTGCGATTCGATTTGGTGTATTAAATAACGAATAGGCAACCTGACAGGCGACCATATTGGTTTCATCTGAGCTGGTGACGGCGACAAGCATATCTGCATCGTCGGCTCCTGCTTCACGCAATACGCGTGGGTGAGAGCCATGGCCCTGCACCACTCTTAAGTCGAATTTATCTTGCAGTTGGCGCAGGCGATCGCTATTCGTATCGACGATGGTTATATCGTTGTTTTCGCCGACGAGATTTTCTGCCAGTGTGCCGCCGACTTGCCCGGCGCCAAGAATGATTATCTTCATTGTGTTCTCTGGTTCGCGCTATTTATAAGCCTGTGTCGTCCGCAGGCAGACACTGTTATGCCTTAATCAGCTTAGCGTAAAAGAACCCATCGCCATCCTGTGCATGGGGAAGATGCTGTTGCCCCGGATTCTTTTGATCTCCGGTGATCATCAGCTGGGCCTCTGGATGGCGGGAGAGAAACTCGCGCATCTGTTGAGCATTTTCTTCAGGTAAAACCGAGCAGGTAGCATAAACCATTACCCCACCGGATTTCAGATGTGGCCAGATGGCTTCAATAATTTCTTTCTGTAGAGCCGCCAATTCAGCAATATCACGATCGCGACGCAGCCATTTGATATCAGGGTGACGACGGATCACTCCTGTTGCGGAACAAGGGGCATCTAGCAAGATACGATCAAATTGCTTGTCCCCACACCATTTCTCAGGATAACGCCCATCACCGCATTTTACCTCAGCCTGTTGTTGTAAACGATGTAGGTTTTCTTTCACGCGCTTCAGTCGATTTTCATCAACATCAACGGCAAGAACGTGCGCCTTTGGAGCTGCCTCCAGAATATGCGTGGTTTTTCCTCCGGGAGCGCAGCAAAGATCAAGGATCTGTTCACCATTTTGCGGATCAAGCAGATCAACACAGTGCTGAGCACTGGCGTCCTGAACGGTTACCCAGCCTTGCTCAAATCCTGGGAGACGACCGACGGGAGAAGCCTCTTCGAGGCAGATTGCATCGGGGAACTGTGGATGTGCAAATGCATTGATTTCAGCTTTAGCCAGTAACGCTAAATATTCATCGCGCGAGTGATGGAGGCGGTTGACGCGTAACCACATCGGTGGGCGTTGGTTATTGGCATCAACAATGGATTCCCACTGCTGCGGATAAGCCTGTTGTAAACGTTTTAGCAGCCACGAAGGGTGTAAGAAACGGCATTCGTTATTCTGTGCGCGTTCTTTTAACTGGTCTTCCTGACGCTGGAACTGACGTAAAACACCATTGATCAGCCCTTTTAGTTGGGGGCGTTTCAATGCGACAGCACCATTGACTGTTTCGGCCAAGGCTGCATGTGGGGGAATACGGGTATAGACCAGTTGGTAGATCCCAACCATGATTAGATAATGTAATGGCCGCTGCTTACCAGTGAGTACCTTCGCCATCAGCTGTTGGATATACCATTCCAACTGCGGTAAAACACGTAGAACACCAAAGCAAAGCTCTTGTAGCAGTGCACGGTCTTTCTCGCTGACTTCTTTGCTTAGAGCCGGAAGTACGGTACTGAGAGACTGTCCTTGGTCAAGCACTGACCCAAGCGCTTTGGCAGCAATAGCACGCAGATTATATGGAGTGTTTTTCATAGCGTTAGGCTGACCGTTGCAGCATAAATAAATAATTTAGAGTATGGCGCGAAGTTTACCGCGAATAGGGGGCGGGTTTGAAGTTTAGAGACGGATTAGCATCAATTTCAAACAAAAAGGGCCCATTGGGCCCTTTTTACAATGACTAATGGAATTATTCTAGGCAATTACCTGGAATGAACCACTCGCGGCGAGAATTGAGTAAATCCTGCGCGGACATGCTTTTCTTGCCAGAAGGTTGCAACTGGGTCATCAGCAAGGCCCCCTCGGCGGTTGCTACGGCAATGCCATGTTTGTCGGCGCTGATGATAGTCCCCGGAGCTTGGTTCTGCTCGGCTGCTATCGCCTGAGACTGCCAAACTTTTACCGGTTGGCCATCAATCATAAAGAAGCTTACCGGCCATGGATTGAACGCCCGAACGCAGCGCTCAAGCTGTGCAGCAGAAAGAGTCCAGTTTAAGCGGGCTTCCTCTTTGCTTAGTTTCTCAGCGTAGGTCACTAGGGCTTCATCCTGCTTCTCAGGCGTTGCTGTACCGTTGGCTAACTCAGCGAGCGTAGCGAGCAACCCTTGAGGCCCCATCTCAGCCAGCTTATCGTATAGCGTTGCACTGGTATCTTGAGCGGTGATTGGACAGGAGACTTTATGCAGCATATCGCCAGTATCTAAACCAACGTCCATCTGCATAATAGTGACACCTGTTTCAGCATCACCGGCCCATAAGGCTCGCTGAATAGGCGCTGCGCCACGCCAGCGAGGCAGCAGGGAGCCATGCACGTTGATACAGCCTAAACGTGGCATATCCAAAACGGCCTTAGGCAAGATTAACCCATACGCCACCACGACCATCACATCGGCGTTAAGATCGGAAACCAGCTTCTGGTTGTCCTCTGGGCGTAGTGACACGGGTTGAAAGACAGGTAAATTATGCTGCTCGGCTAAAACCTTAACAGGGCTCGGAGTGAGTTTATTGCCACGACCTGCAGGCCTATCTGGTTGGGTAAAAACGCCAACGATTTGATGCTGAGAAGACAAAAGCGCGTCTAGATGACGCGCTGCAAAATCGGGAGTTCCCGCAAAAATAATACGCAAAGAATCAGACAATGTTGTTTCCTGCTAATAATGAGCTAATTAGCCTCTGGCCTGCTGTTTATACAGTTTTTCCAGCTTCTGACGAATGCGCTGACGCTTCAGAGGAGAGAGATAATCAACGAACAGTTTTCCGATCAAATGATCCATCTCGTGTTGAATACAGATTGCGAGAAGATCGTCGGCTTCCAGTTCGAAAGGTTTTCCATCGCGATCCAATGCGCGAATTTTCACACGCTCAGCGCGAGGAACGAGCGCTCGATGTTCAGGAACCGACAGACAGCCTTCTTCAATGCCGGTTTCACCGTCGCTTGATAGCAATTCTGGATTGATCAGCACTAAACGCTGATCGCGATTTTCAGACACATCGATGACGATAATACGCTGGTGAACGTCTACCTGAGTGGCCGCCAGACCAATACCTTCTTCCGCGTACATGGTATCAAACATGTCATCAACGATACGCTGAATTTCGGGCGTAACTTCTTTTACAGGCTGCGCAACAGTGCGGAGCCGCTCATCGGGGAAATGTAATACCTGCAATACCGCCATAAATTATTCGATCTGTCTCTGAGTAGTGGAATGATTGTCACTTACTATTCTAGACATTTCCGGCCTTGATTGACAGTATTGTTCACCTATTGAACACATAGGTGCAGGCTGCGCAAGGGACGGATATGCATGCTCAGGAAACTTGGTTGCGTCTAAGCCGCTTACAGAAAATTGCTTTGCCGCAGTGTATTCACATGGTTAAACGGTTCGCTAATGAGACACCTAATATTCTTCTGCTGAGGAAATTAGGGCTCACCTCAGCTCAAGCACAAAAATTCCTTTCATCTGAGCACCTAGAGGCTGATTTATCTTGGCTAGCACAGCAGGGAAATTATCTTATTGCTTATGATGATTCACGCTATCCTGAAAAACTAAAGAATATTGCTAATCCACCGGCCGTATTGTTTGTTAAGGGAAACGTCGAATGTCTTTCACAAGCGCAAATTGCCGTTGTCGGTAGCCGTCGGTATAGCGACTATGGGGAGAGTTGTGCCACCTATTTTGCTGGCGAGCTTGCTGCATCAGGATTAGTGATAACCAGTGGTTTGGCACTCGGTATTGATGGAATCGCACATCGCGCATGTCTTGAGTCGCTTGGTACAACGATTGCGGTGCTCGGATGTGGTATCGCGCAGCTTTATCCGACGTGTCATGAGCATTTGGCCGCACGTATTGTCGAAAACAATGGCGCGATTATTTCCGAATTTCCACCGAGTACCAGAGCAAGATCTGAATACTTTCCGCGACGAAACCGTATCATCAGTGGGTTGAGTGATGGTGTGCTCATCATTGAGGCGGCAGAGAAAAGTGGTTCCTTGATCACTGCGCGTTGCGCGATAGAGCAGGGAAAAGATGTATTTGCGATCCCCGGCTCAATTGACAGTTTGCAGAGTGCCGGCGCTAACTGGCTCATCCAACAAGGTGCCTATTTAGTCGCCCATCCCAATGATATTATTGAGCAATTAGGTGGTTTGCATTGGTTGCCCAATCCTCATGTCGAAATTATTTATCCTGAGCGAGACGATGTAGAATTGCCATTTGCCGATGTGTTGGCTAACGTAGAATATGAGGTGACATCTGTTGACGTCGTCGCCGAACGAGTCGGCCAACCTGTGCCAGAGGTCGTTGTCGCTCTGCTCGACCTGGAGTTAGCAGGATGGATTAAAGCTGTGTCCGGCGGTTATGTCCGACTGAAGAGGGCTAGCCATGTTCGACGTATTAATGTACCTGTTTGAAACCTATATACACACAGCATCAGGAATGCAGGTTGATCAAGATAAGTTAACCGATGATTTAACGCGTGCGGGGTTTGAACGGGAAGATATCTATAGTGCCCTCGGTTGGTTAGAAAAGCTTGCTATGATGCAGGAAGCTGATGCTTTGCCGTATATCTCATGCGCGGATCCTCATGTGATGCGTATTTATACGGATGATGAGATGATACGTCTCGATAGTGCATGCCGAGGGTTTCTGCTCTTCCTTGAACAAATACAGGTGTTAACTCCAGAAACGAGAGAAATGGTCATTGATCGTGTGATGGCGCTGGATGCGGATCAGTTCGATCTTGAAGATTTGAAGTGGGTCGTGCTTATGGTGCTGTTTAATGTACCGGGACATGAGCATGCTTATGAACAGATGGAAGAACTGTTGTTTGAAGTTAATGAGGGCTATCTGCATTAAGCAGTTACCCGATGAATTAAGAAACTATTTATGAGTCAGGCAACACTGCTTGCTGTTAAAAATACTGAGAACTGCCCAGACTGCGGCGCGGAATTAGTGATTCGCAGTGGTAAGCATGGGCCGTTCTTAGGTTGTTCCCGTTATCCAGAATGCCAGTTCATTCGTCCGCTAAAACCACAGGCTGATGGACACGTGGTCAAAATTCTGGATGGTCAACTGTGTCCGAAATGTGGTTCAACACTGGTTTTGCGTCAGGGGCGCTACGGCATGTTTATCGGCTGTAGCGAGTATCCTGAATGTGATCATACTGAGGTGATCGATAAGCCTGACACCACCTCGATAATCTGTCCTCAATGCCAACAGGGAAAACTCCTACAAAGAAAATCCCGTTATGGAAAAGTTTTTCACGCTTGCGATAGATATCCTGAGTGCCAGTTTGCAATCAATCTAAAGCCAGTGGAGGGAGAGTGTAGCTACTGCCACTACCCATTGCTGATTGAAAAGCGCACCGCTCAGGGCATTAAGCTGTTTTGTGCGAGTAAACTCTGCGGCAAGGCCGTAGTAACTGAATAGAAGATAATGAAAAAAGAACAAGAATCATCGCTAGCGAACGTGCTCAATGCGCTAAAAAATGAAAAAGTTGTGGCTTACCCTACCGAAGCCGTTTTTGGCTTAGGTTGCGATCCTGACAGTGAACTGGCTGTGCATGCACTGCTAGATCTCAAGCAGCGCCAGTGGGAAAAGGGGCTTATTCTGATTGCCGCAAACTATGAGCAACTGCTGCCATATGTTGATGATGCGAAATTATCGGGTGAAAGACGTGAAGAAGTCTTTTCGTATTGGCCAGGTCCCGTGACATGGGTGATGCCGGCTAAACCAACGACGCCTCAATGGCTCAGAGGTCGTTTCTCTACTATTGCGGTACGTGTTAGCGATCATCCTTTAGTCCAAACCCTGTGCTTACAGTTTGGTAAGCCGCTCGTGTCAACGAGTGCCAATCTGAGCGGTCTGGAACCTTGCCGTACGGCGCAAGAGGTTCGTTTGCAGTTTGGCAATGCGTTTCCTGTTGTTGATGCAGAAGTGGGAGGGCGTTTAAACCCATCAGAAATCCGTGATGCGCTGACTGGCGAATTGTTTAGGCAGGGATAAGACAGATGAAACAGTTTGCGGTTTTTGGTAATCCGATTAAACACAGTAAGTCACCGCGTATCCATCAGCTGTTTAGCCAGCAGACGGGTATTGCTCTTAATTATGACACTCGGTTAGCCCCTGTCGATGATTTCTCAAAGAGTATTCAGGCATTTTTTGCTGGTGGGGGTATTGGCGCAAATATTACGACGCCATTCAAAGAGCAAGCCTACGAGCTCTCAGATGAATTAACCGAAAGAGCTTCATTAGCTGGAGCCGTTAACACGTTAAAACTCTTGGATGATGGTCGCCTATTGGGCGACAACACGGACGGCATTGGCTTACTCAGTGACCTTGAGCGTTTGGGGATGATTGCCCCCGAGGCTACAGTGCTCCTGTTAGGAGCCGGTGGTGCTGCTCGTGGCGTTATTCAACCGCTCCTATCGCTAGACTGTGATCTTACCATTGCCAATAGAACCTATAGTCGAGCTGAAGAGTTGGCTAAGGTCTTTAGTCATTTGGGAAATATTGACGCGGCTGAATTCAATGAACTGTCGGGAAGGCGATTTGATCTCATAATTAATGCAACGGCTTCAGGCATTCATGGCGAAATTCCACAGATTTCTACTGAAGTTATTGATGAGAATACTGCTTGCTACGACATGTTTTACCAGAAAGGGCTAACGCCTTTCCTCTCTTGGGCGAAAGAGCATGACGCAAATCAGATAGCTGATGGCTTTGGGATGCTCGTGGGGCAAGCGGCTCATGCATTCTTGCTGTGGAACGGCGTGATGCCGGAAATTGCATCTGTGCTCAACGTCATGCGTGAAGAATCATCACGATGAACCAAGCGATACAGTTTCCAGACCAAGAAGAATGGGATGCGAGGAAGAGAGCTGTCCTCTTTCCCGCAACGAGCAATGGTTTTCAAATATGCTGCGCTATCTATATAGACGAGCTTAAACGAATGGTAGAGGATCCTGTGAATCATGATCCTCTGGCTCTATTCAGATCGCTACGCTGGGATCTTGAAGATTTAGCGGAGCAAAAGATCCTGAACGAAGATTACAACGACGATGGCTGGATATGGATTTCTGGTTGTGAGAGATAGTCGTCTTTCCAACGCACATAGTTATTGGCTGAATACAGTAATCCCATTTTCTCTTCTTCGCTTAATGGACGGATCTGACGAGCTGGGCTTCCAAAGTACATATATCCGCTGACTAATCGCTTTCCTGGTGAAACTAAACTACCAGCACCAATGATGACATCGTCTTCTATGATTGCGCCGTCCAGAATAATGCTACCCATTCCAACGAGAACTCGGTTTCCTATAGTACATCCATGAAGCATAGCCTTATGTCCAACGGTAACATCCTCACCAATAATCGTTGGCAAGCCCTCTGGAGTATTCTCTGATTTGTGAGTGACGTGAATAACGGTTCCATCCTGAATATTGGATCGTGCACCGATGGATATATAGTTAACGTCTCCTCGGATCGCAACCAGTGGCCAGATACTCACGTCATCTGCCAGATCGACAGCCCCAATAATGGTGCTGGTGGGATCAATAAATACGCGATTTGCGATCTTAGGGTGTAAAGAGAGGTATGGACGAACAGAAAGAGACATAAAAAGTGCGCCAAAAGAGGGATGAATACACCCAATACTATCGTGCACTAGTGAAAACTCAACTCGTGGATCCTTATATCTGTGGATAAGTTTGTGCACAAACGGGTATAAGGCGGGGTTTTGCTGTGGAATGCAGCAAACGATCGATTTATTGGAAATTAGGGGTTGTCAGCCTGCGAGAACTCCCTATAATGCGCCTCCATCGACACGGAACATGTGAATCACTTCACACCGTATCGGCGGTTTCAATAAGAAATCGCAAGAGAAAAAATCCTGAAATTATGGGTTGACTCTGAAAGAGGAAAGCGTATTATACGCCACCTCGAGTTAGCAAGCTAAGTCTCCTAACTCACTGCTCTTTAACAATTTATCAGACAATCTGTGTGGGCACTCACAAGACAATATCT